>OASY01000009.1_pt1 | contig 291062 bp, 219 predicted proteins | sample 1501231 | NCBI WGS metagenome assembly OASY01 (sample SAMEA2579917, study PRJEB22360) | human gut metagenome | biome: human gut; feature: human-associated habitat; material: faeces | place: Denmark | collected 2008/2010 | reverse complement strand
ACTGCCGCATGGTGGTGAGCATATTGTCGATGTTGAAGTCGGACTTCTCCACCTTTATCTCACGTTCCGCCAGTTCGCGGCGGTAGTCGTCGCGCATATATTCATAAAAGGTGTTGAACGAGGGGACGATGTTCCGGTCAGCCCTGATACGCTCGATGTAGGCGTTCACCGCACCGCCCAGTTCGCCGCTCTCCGTCTTCGTCACTTTGTCGTCCTCCGATTTCCAGAGCGTCAGCAGCAGCGTCTTGATGCTGTCCTTTTTCTCCACGTCAAACACGTAATCATCGGTGTAGAACGGGTTGAACGAAATCGGTTTCTCCTCCGTGTAGGTGAAGTACACGCCGTCCGCCCCGTTTGTCTTGCGCCGGATCATCTCGCACAAGCCCAGATAAGAGTTTCCCGTGTCCACCAGCACCACATGCGTACCCTGCTCGTAGTATTGCCTCACGAGGTGGTTCATAAAGAAGGATTTGCCGCTGCCCGAAGGACCCAACACGAACTTGTTGCGGTTGGTGGTGATGCCCCGCTTCATTGGCAGGTCGGAGATGTCGAGGTGCAGCGGTTTTCCCGTAAGCCTGTCCACCATCTTGATGCCGAAGGGCGAGAGCGAGCTGCGGTAGTTGGTTTCCTCCGTGAAGAGGCACACCGCCTGCTCGATGAAGGTGTGGAAACTCTCTTCCGCCGGGAAGTCCGCCGCATTGCCGGGCATCGCCGCCCAGTAGAGCGTCGGGCAGTCGATGGTGTTGTGGCGGGGTACGCACTCCATGCTGGCGAGCTGGCTGCCTACATCGTTCTTGATATGCTTCAGCTCCTCCGCGTCATCGCTCCATGCCATGACGTTGAAGTGCGCCCGCACCGATGTCAGCCCGTAGGAATGGGCTTCGTTCAGGTACTGGTCTATCCACTCGCGGTTGATGCTGTTGCTCCGGCTGTATCGGGATAGCGACTGCATATTCCTTGCGGACTTCTCGAACTTCTGCAAATTTTCCTCGCTGTTGTCGATAATCACATATTGGTTGTAGATGTGGTTGCAGGAGAGCAGCAGACCAACGGGGGAGGCGAAGGAAAGGCGGCAGTCGCTTCGATCCGTGGAAAGTTTCTCGTAGCGGATGTCGGTAGTCACCTTTCCGGGCATATCCTCCGCGTCGGAGAGGGTGTGCAGGCACAGGCGGTTGTCACCAATACGCATTTCTTTTGCCGAGAGGTCGATGTCCTGCAAGGTCGTGTTGCCTTCGGGCATGAGCGAGAAGTAACGCTCTATCAGCCCGGCGGACTTCTCCGTCCCGACAATCTCGTCGGTGGAGAGGCGTCGCAGCCTGACAAAGCCGCTGTCGTTCATGATGCGCTCGAACTGTTCGGCGGCCTCCATGAACTTCCCGGCGGTTTCCTTGTCCAGTTCCTTCGGGATGATATGCCCCCGGCACAGCGTACTGAAGTTGCTCTGCATCCGGTTACGTTCCTTTGTCGTCTTGGTCAGGTAGAGGTAGCAGGTGTGTTTCAGGTACGGACGCTCGTTGAAATGGCGTTCAAAGGAGCGGCTCAGAAAACTCATGTCGTCTTTCTGTAACTCCGGCTTGTAGCGTTCCTTGATGAACCAGTCCTGCTTATGCACGACGCAGAAGTCCGGTAGCACCTTGGTAGCCTTGCACCAGCAGCCGTGTATCGCTTCGTACTCCGCGCCCGTCACGGTGTAAAGCTCCGGCAGTTCCACCTCAAAAGCCACCGTGATGTCGGCGTCTTTGGAAATGATGCAGCCATGCTCCACAGCCAGCAGCGGGAACTTGTTTTCCAGTGTCGTCATTTTGGATGTATTTCTCATGTCGTTTCTTCCTTTCGTTGCCGTTTGAATAATCGGGTAATCCGCCGCCGGTTGATAAGGTATCGGGGATGGCTCCGTGCCGCTCCTAATTTCATCAGCCCGTGTTCGCCGTACCGGGCGTTCAGCGCGAAGGTCTGCCATACGAGGACGGAGGACGATACAACGCCGAAGCCGATACATATCCACTGGTCGATACCGACCATGTAGAGGATGACGAACAGGACGAAGAGAGCCAGCAGACCTCCGCAGAAGATGAAGAGGTACTGAGCCTTCAAACCCTTGAACTCGACCGGACGGCCGATACCCTTGTTTATCGGATATTCAGCCATACATTGTTTATTAAAGGAAGAATGAGCGCAGGATGGTGGCGGCGACAATCAGGAAGATGCAAGCCCCGAACCACGAAGCGGCGGTCTTCGAGGTGTCCGGGTCGCCGGACGAAAACTTGCCATAGACTTTTACGCCTCCGATAAGACCGACTACCGCGCCGATGGCGTAGATTAGTTTCGTGCCTGGGTCAAAATAGCTTGAGACCATAGAGGTGGCTTCGTTGATGCCTGCCAGACCGTTTCCCTGTGCGAATACGGAGGCGGTGGCGGCAACCATAAGTGCCGCGGAAAGGATTGTTCTCTTGCTTTTCAAAGCGTTCTTGATGTTCTTGTTCATAAACTGTTCTTGTTTTAGTGCCGTCAAAAGGGTGGATGGTCCTTTGTCGGGCAGTTGATACTTTGTTTCTTTACTTTGGTTTAGTGGTTGCCTGTTTGTTTCTACGGACTTGGGCGTCTCCGTTGCGGGTGGCTGTACCTTGTACCGCCGTGCGCGTGGGTAATGTCATTCTACTTTTTCATGTCCGTTCTTTTTGGGTTGTCATACATAGTCGCGGATGTCGAAGTCCTCTATGTTGTCAGGTATCACGAACACCTTTTCTTTTTGTCGCGTCACGGTCATGTTCACCGTGTCCACGAAAACAGCCATCGCCTTTGCAAGCCTGTCACTCATCGCTTCATCGGTCAGGCGTTCCGTTATCCTTGTATAAAGCTCTGTCCCGTCCAGTTCCGTCATGACCTTTCCGGCGTGTCGCATTTCCTCACCGGACGGTGAATCCTTCCGTATGGTGCGTACAGCCATATCAATATCCTCGAAACTGCTTCCCGAAGCCTGCTTTTTGTCAGGTTCTTCGTACTCCAGTTCATCCTCTCCGTACTCCAGTTCCGAAGGAGGGATGCTCGTAAAGGTTTCATCGAGTTTGTCCTCCGGTACTTGTGTCGGGCGTGAGACGGTTTCCGTGTTTCCGTCGTCAAAAGTAGCCTCTTCCTCCGACAGCTCAATGCCTTTTTCCGAAGTGGCGGCTTCTTGCGCCGGTATGGCAGCGGTTGTCCGGGTCGATGCCATCTTGAAACGGCTCTTGCCAATGATGTCCGAGGTGTCTGCGTGAGGCATGTCCTTATCCTTTCCCTGCTCTGCCGCCGTACAATCCAATGACCGCCACAACCCGGCAATGTGTCTGAAGAAACGGATAAGTTTCGCTTCCATGATGCGGTCGTAGAGCAACAGGGACAGAAACCACACGTTGCAGGCAACCGATACGATTAAAAACACCTTTGTCATAGTTTCACTTTTTGGGCGTTTTCAATCTGTTCCATGTACTGCGTTCCGTATTGCCAGAAATGGTCGCGGAGGATGTTGTCCACGAACTTGCCGATGCTCAAGCCGTTTTCCATCCGACTGGCGACGATAGCGACTTTCTCATGAATTTCTCGGCTGATGTATATACATTGCCGCGTTTTGATTTCCGATGCTTGCAGGAAAGTCGAGAGCGGTTTGTCTCTGCCTTTATCCTTGCGGAAGTCAACGCCGGTATTTTCCTGATCGTAGTCGGTTGTACACTTTGCTGCACTGGCAGCGGTTCTTTCACTCTTTCCTGTTTGCAGGCAGTCTGCCTGTCGGTTCTTCTTTGTCCTTTTCATACTTCTTTGTTGTTTATTGTTTCTATAGATTATAGGATTCCATGTGCCGTTTGAACGATTCGGCTATCTCGTCTTGGAACAGCGTGAAATGGTGTGTCAGCACGTTGTCAAGAAAAGCCGCAATAGTCACCTCGTTGCCTCCGATTACATGGAGCATTTTCTGTATGCGGTCGTGGTACTCCTTGCGGATATATACCTGCTTGCCGAGCCTTGCCGTGATATTGGATCCACACATGAATACCGTGTCATAATCCTGCTTTTCCGGCTTGCCATTCCTGCGCTTGCGTTCCGGTTCCTCTTTGGGACGGGAAGCAGGCGATGTAATCACCGTCTGTAATTCTTCTTTCGGAGGTGGAGAAGGTGCGTTTCCGCCCGTACTTCTCGCTTCCGGTGGAATGCTTGTATCGTCCAGCCGAAACGAGTTGATTACGGCTTCGCTGTCGATGTCCTCGATTCTTGTTTTCTTTGCCATGACATTCAGTTTTTGATGATGCCGAGAATCTCATCCGCGAGTTTGTCAAGGTTGCTGCCGCGTATCAGCGTTTTGTCCGCAGGGAATGCCGTGGAACGGAATACAGCCTTGCGTTCTGCCGCTGTCTCCTTGCGGAAACGCTTGCTGTCCGGCAGGTATGTTTCCAGAATGGGCAGGGCGAACTCGGCACAGACTTTGTCGTATGCCTTGTATAGTTCTGTCTTTTCGCGTCCGTCCACCATGTTCCACACGAGATAAATCCCTTTGATGCCGGACTTGCCCGTGCTTATCATCTGTTCGTTGATGACAGTGGCGAACTTGATGGAACTCTCCATCACCACACGGTCGGCGATGATGGGCGTGAAGATATAGTCCATTTTGGAAATGGTCTGTACCACGTCGGCGTTGTTGATGGTTCCCGGCAGGTCGAAGAACACGAAATCGAGGTCGGGCTGCGCTTCTACCAGATTTTCTGCGGTTCTTATCGCGTCTTCCGCACGGCTGCATCTGATTGGGTACGGATTTTTCTTCAGCCGCTTGAGTTGCTCATACGCCAGCACTTTGTAATGCCCGTCCTCCATGACGGCTTTCATGTCACGCTTGCGCATATCATGGATACTGTACTGCGGAAAATCGCAGTCCACCACGGCTACGTTATAGCCTTTCACATAGTGCAGGTAGCTTGCCACAAGCACTGTCAGGGTTGTCTTACCCGCTCCACCTTTCTGCGTGGAGATTGCCACATAAGTTGCTTCTTTCATTTGTCTGATAATTTATTTGGTTATACATCTGTCCGGTGGCGGTAGCGTATTGCCATTCATACATACGCACGCGCTTCCATTTATTCCGCCATTCCTTAATCCGGCTGTGCCTGCGGGCATTCATCGGTCTATCCAATCACCCACGCCTTTATCAGTCCGTATGGACGTGTGCTTGGAAAACCGGCTGAATATGTACACCCGTGTTCAGCCGGTTGGATTGATGTCCGGATTGCTGTCCGAACATCCGGCGGAAGGAGTGTATTTTCAGTCCCACATCCGAATCACACTGCAAATAAACAAGGATATTTTGGAACTTGTATCACTTCTCCGGCAAGTGGCAGCACGTTGCGCCGGTTGACACTGATTGTCCGGGTCAAGCCTCTGTCCGATACTGCGTTAAGGGCGTAACTTTGCACCCGAACGGCAGGGTTCGCCGCAGGTGGCGCAGCCCGGAGTTTGAAAGGCATTCCCCCCAATCCGTCCCCGACGGATTTTTATGTTCACCTGAACATAGCAAGGTATGTTTTCAGCCGCTCAAAATATTTTGAGCATCCCGGAAAACGCCTTGCCCTTGCAGGGGGCGGGCTTACCCTCCGAAGTCGGGAAGCCTCTCAAACCTACGGTGTCTGTGCCATGAAGCGGCGGCTTATGCCGTCAAACCGCTAAATCCAAAGTAATATGAGTGAAAAAAAAAGAAACAAAGGCGGGAGAAATCCCAAACTCGATCCGGCGGTGTTCAGATACACCGTCCGTTTCAGCGAGGAGGAACACAACCGTTTCCTCTCCATGTTCGAGAAGTCGGGCGTTTACGCCAAGTCGGTTTTCCTGAAGGCGCACTTCTTCGGGCAACCGTTCAAGGTACTGAAAGTGGATAAAACGCTGGTGGATTACTACACCAAGCTATCTGATTTTCATGCGCAATTCCGCGCAATAGGCACGAACTACAACCAAGTCGTGAAGGAACTGAGGCTGCATTTTTCCGAGAAAAAGGCGATGGCGTTGCTCTACAAACTGGAGCAACAGACCGTCGAACTCGTGAAACTGAGCCGCCAGATTGTGGAACTGTCTAAAGAGATGCAGGAAAAATGGTCGCAAAAATCAGCGTAGGAAACTCGTTGTACGGCGCACTTGCCTACAACGGGGAGAAGATCAACAAGGAGGAAGGGCGGCTGCTGACGACCAACCGCATCTACAATGACGGTACGGGAACGGTGGACATCCGCCGGGCGATGGAGGACTTCCTCGCCCTGATGCCCGTGCGGTCGAAGGTGGAGAAGCCGGTGGTGCATATCTCGCTCAACCCGCATCCCGACGATATGCTGACCGACACCGAGCTTCAGGACATCGCGCGGGAGTATCTGGAGAAGATGGGCTTCGGCAACCAGCCCTATATGGTGTACAAGCATGAGGACATAGACCGCCACCACCTGCATATCGTGACGGTGCGGGTGGACGGGGACGGCAGGAGCATAGACACCCGAAACAACTTTTACCGTAGCAAGCAGATAACCCGCGAGCTGGAACGGAAATACGGGCTGCATGACGCGGAACGGAAAAGCCGCCGTACCGATATGCCGCTGCATAAAGTGGATGTTTTGGCGGGCGATGTGAAGAAACAGGCGGGGAATGTGGTAAAGGAACTTAACCGCCGTTACCGTTTCCAGACGATGGGCGAATACCGCGCCCTCCTTTCCTTATATAATATGACGGTGGAGGAAGCGCGGGGCAACGTGCGCGGACGGGAATATAATGGGCTGGTCTATTCCGTTACGGACGACAGTGGCAACAAGGTCGGCAATCCTTTCAAGTCCTCGCTCTTCGGGAAGTCCGTCGGCTATGATGCCGTACAGAGAAAGTTCGCCCGTTCAAAAACGGAAATCAAGGACAGAAAACTCGCCGACATGACGAAGCGCACCGTCCTTTCCGTACTGCAAGGCACGTATGACAAGGAGAGGTTCATTGCCACACTCAAGGAGAAAGGTATTGACACCGTGCTGCGCTATACGGAGGAAGGACGCATCTACGGGGCCACGTTCATCGACCACCGAACAGGATGCGTGTTGAACGGCTCACGCATGGGCAGGGAACTGTCCGCCAACGCCTTGCAGGAACACTTCACGCTGCCATACGCCGGACAGCCGCCGGTTCCGCTTTTCATTACCACGGAGGGTCAGGAGGAAACGCAAGCTCCGTCCACTCCCGAATACGGAAGGGACTTGGACGGCATGGGCTTGTTCTCTCCCGAAGGCCCGGCAGTGGACGCCGAGGAGGAAGCCTTCATCCGGGCGATGCAGCGCAGGAAGAAAAAGAAGAAGCGCAAGGGCTTGGGAATGTAATCAGTCAGACAAAGTATCAACAATCAAAACAATTTCAAGGTATGTCACAACAAGAAGACGATTTGAGGGCATTGGCGAAAATCATGGATTTTCTGCGTGCCGTGAGTATTATTTTAGTGGTCATGAACGTGTACTGGTTCTGTTATGAAGCCATACGGCTCTGGGGTGTGGACATCGGTGTGGTGGACAGGATACTGATGAACTTCAACCGCACGGCGGGGCTGTTCCGTTCCATCCTCTACACGAAACTATTTGCCGTCCTCCTGCTTGCCCTGTCCTGTCTGGGGACAAAGGGCGTGAAGGGCGAGAAAATCACGTGGGGGAAAATCTGGGCGGTCCTTGCCGTGGGCTTCGTGCTGTTCTTCCTCAACTGGTGGATACTGGCCCTGCCATTGCCGGTGGAGGCGGTGACGGGACTGTATATCCTGGCCGTTGGTGCGGGCTATGTATTCCTGCTGATGGGCGGTCTGTGGTTGAGCCGCCTGTTGAAGCACAACCTCATGGATGATGTGTTCAACAACGAGAACGAGAGCTTCATGCAGGAAACGCGGCTTATCGAAAGCGAGTATTCGGTCAATCTTCCGACACGGTTTTACTACAAAAAGCGTTGGAACAATGGCTGGATCAATGTCGTGAATCCTTTTAGGGCTTCCATCGTGTTGGGTACTCCGGGCAGCGGTAAATCCTATGCAGTGGTAAATAATTTCATCAAGCAGCAGATAGAAAAGGGCTTCTCGATGTATGTGTACGACTTCAAATTCAGCGACTTGTCCACGATAGCATACAACCATCTGCTGAACCACCCGGAGGGCTACAAGGTGAAACCGAAGTTTTATGTGATAAACTTCGATGACCCGCGACGTTCGCACCGTTGCAATCCCATTCACCCGGACTTCATGGAGGATATTACGGACGCTTATGAGAGTGCGTACACCATTATGCTCAACTTAAATAAAAGTTGGGTGCAAAAGCAGGGCGACTTTTTCGTAGAATCGCCCATCATCCTTTTCGCGGCTATTATCTGGTATCTCAAAATTTTCCAGAACGGCAAGTATTGTACATTCCCCCATGCGATTGAGTTCCTGAACCGCCGCTATGAGGATATTTTCCCGATACTGACCTCTTACCCGGAATTGGAAAACTATCTTTCTCCGTTCATGGACGCATGGCTCGGAGGGGCTGCGGAGCAGTTGATGGGGCAGATAGCAAGCGCGAAAATCCCTTTGTCAAGGATGATTTCCCCGCAGCTCTATTGGGTGATGTCGGACAGCGAGTTCACGCTGGACATCAACAACCCCGAAGAACCGAAAATACTCTGTGTGGGCAACAATCCCGACCGTCAGAATATCTACGGGGCCGCTCTCGGTCTGTATAACTCCCGTATCGTGAAACTCATCAACAAGAAAGGGATGCTGAAGTCGTCGGTCATCATCGACGAGCTGCCCACGATTTATTTCAAGGGGTTGGACAACCTTATCGCCACCGCGCGAAGCAACAAGGTTGCCGTGTGTCTGGGCTTTCAGGATTTCAGCCAGTTGGTGCGCGACTACGGTGATAAAGAAGCGAAGGTCGTGATGAACACCGTCGGCAATATCTTTTCCGGTCAGGTGGTGGGTGAAACCGCCAAGACGCTTTCCGAACGCTTCGGTAAGGTGTTGCAGAAACGGCAGTCCATTTCCATCAACCGGCAGGATGTTTCCACCTCCATCAACACGCAGATGGATTCACTCATCCCGCCGAGCAAGATTTCCGGCTTGACGCAGGGTATGTTTGTCGGTTCGGTATCCGACAACTTCAACGAGCGTATCGAGCAGAAGATTTTCCATTGCGAGATTGTCGTGGATGCCGAGAAGGTGAAGCGCGAGGAGAAAGCCTACAAGAAAATCCCCGTCATTACCGACTTTACGGACGGGGACGGCAACGACCGCATGAAGGAAACGGTTCAGGCGAATTACAGGCGCATCAAGGAGGAAGTGAAGCAGATTGTTCAAGAGGAACTGGAACGTATCGCAAATGATGAAAACTTGAAACACCTGTTGCAGCAGAAATAACAGATTCCTTTATATATGAAAAAGGGGATGTGTCAAAACACCCAAAATATGAAAATTACCCCTGTCACAGATATCTGTAGCAAGGGTAATTTTGTTAAAAAGAGAGTTTTGACACCCTCTTTTTATTCTCAGATTTGAGATGCTTGTTGATGGTGGTAATGGCAAGCATCAGCAAATAATTTTTCAGTTCTGTATCGTCTTTAAGCAGTATGCTGTATTCTTCGGCAAACATTCTCAACAGTCTGGTTCTGAGTTTCGACATTTCTTCACCGAAAGGTATCTGTCGGTTTTCTTGCCAATACTCAATCACTACGGAAGATACCAGCCACTTGAACTCGGATTTCATCTCTTTGCCGAGTTTCTTGAAGCGGATTTGTTCGCTAATTGGCGGCTCGTTGTATGGCATTATGTCTGCCGGGTCATAAACGGATATACTGCCGATACCATAATCCATGATTATCGGTAAATCAGTTTTTACATCATTCTTATGTTTCTTCTTTTTAGCCATACCCGTTATTGTTGCAGGAAACCTTTACCTTTATCAGTAAGATAGTATTTCTGTTGCGGACTCTTGGAGCCTATGGGATAAAGTGAAAGGACCAAACCGGAATTTATTGCCGGATGGATATAGTTCTTTAAGAAATTCCTTTTATCTTTCATTCCCGTTTTCTCCATGATTTCTTTAGCAGAGAGAGTGTTGTTCCCAATAGCAGACAACAGTTTTCCTAACTGTGGGGTTACTGTGGGGTTACTATAGGGTTGCTGTGGGGTTGCTGTGGGGTCTTGTCCTACTGTAGTTCTTGTATAATGAAACACAATCCATACAGCATTGCCGTCGGTATGAAACTCCGGATCCGGAATACCGACACGGCGACATTCGTTTACCATAAGGGCTATGCCACGTCCCCAACTCTCCAATACTGCACTTTTGTACAGCACATTGGCTACTATCAGATTTTGTGGTTCGGAATTGTGGCCACCCAACAGTTTCTCAATGGTAATATCAGGCGGAAATGTTCCGCTGTTTTCAATCTCCACGCGGTCATCATAGATAGCAATCCCGACTGAACTGCCGGGGCGATGGTAAACACGATGTGCAAAAGCATTTATGCAACATTCTCTCAATGCCTTATATGGCACATTCAGTTCCTCTTCTCTGTACAAACCTTCAATTTTACCGGAAAGGGACAAATGCTTGAAGAAAAATGCCATTGCAGCATCCAGCAAGTTGAATATATTGCCTGTCACACGCTGATTATCTAAAAATTCATCTTTTGTCGTTCCTTTGAACCGGGCTAAACGGAGCAGACATTGGGGATAATGGTAGAAGTTTCGTCCGAATAGGACAACGGAAGCATTGTTCAGCTTTCCATCATTCAACAAGTCAAATTTTTCAAGGATGGTTCGGACATCCTCCTGCATAGAACCTTCCGGCAAACGTCCGCCTCTGATTCCTCCACGTACTGCGCCCAAGATTGCCGTTTCGTCAAGGTCGGATATTTTCAAGCTGGGATTTTGCATGGAATCCCAAGCATAGGTTCCGCCTCGCTGCATAACCAACAGGTTGTATATACCCTGCGGCATGGCAGATGTAACGCTCTCTATCCGTTGATAAGCCCTCCCCTTATAGGTGAACGGGCGCATATATCGTTGTTCTTCCGCTGATAAAGCTATAACACTTTTGTTCGTTCCCGGAATGTCTGTATAGGATATATCAATGGTCGCAAACGGCTCGATTCGTCTGATGGTTTCCGCAATATCGCGCTTCGTCTTGTCGCTCACTTCCTGACCGATAATCTTTCCCTTGTCGGTTACACCGAACAGCACCGTGCCGCCCGTACCGTTCAGGAAGGCACAAAGAGTTTCCATTCCACGCTCCAACTGCCCGGTAGTTTCTTTGAACTCAACTGTCCCGCCTTCGGCTCCGGCAATCAGTCCGTTCAATATTTCGAGGTTATCTATTTTCATCCGTCATTGATTAATACTTGCAAAGTTAATGATTTTAATCGGCTTTCCGGCAGATAATAGAGTGATTGTAAATGAAGAAGGATAAGAAACCGTATAATCCGGCCGCTTATCCTTTGTTTGGCATTCGTTTATCTCCTCATCCGCTCCAATTCATCGTCATGTCGCATCTTCGCGTTCAGTTTGTCCTGCATCTTTTCAAGGAAGTAGGTGCGACTGTCGCTTTTCCTGCGTTTGATGTCCGTATAGAAGCGGTAGCAGTCTTTGGACTCCACACCGAAAAAGGAATAGAGGACAGGGGCAAGCTCTTTCAGCGAAGCCTTGCCGCCATTGATGCAGCCGGTGGCGTAGAGGGCATAGATTAGCTCTACCAACTCGACGGCATTACCGGTCCATTGCAGGGCTGGGACTGTGGCTTTGGTTTCGGATGTGGATGTTAGTGGTGGCACGGAGGTAATTGCAGAAGCGGATACTATCTTCTGCATCTTTCGGATGAAGGATAACGCCTTGCGGATATACACAGTGACGACATTCTCCTCCGATACCGACAAGTTCTGTGGATGGTGCTGTAATTCGATTTCGGCAAAAGCCAACGCCACAATAATATGCTTGGCATCATTGCCGCCGTAGCACAGGTTTATTACTTCCTGCACGAATCCGCCGTATGCCGTTTCCGTGCTACCGTTGTCTTTTCCGTTTATCATGGCGAAAAACTGTGTTTCCGCCAGTATGAGATGGTTCATTATCTTTTCTGTTTTGAGGGTTTACACTTGTTTATCAGTGTGCGCACACTGATATATGGTGCAAATCATAGCCCTAAACACGAGAAAAGATTGTGAGAAAATTGTACTACATTGTTTTTCAGAAAGATAAAATTCAAAAATAATTTTATCCTTGATTGCATCCCTTGTGAAATGTGTTCAGATTCTGAACATGTGTTCACTTTCTGAGCACGGAAATCCCGCCAAGATGTTCATAATCTGAACATTTTATGCCCGTGGCTCTTTATGATAGGTAAGCCGGATTACTCCGTCCCTATAAGTTTTGTTCTCCATAAGCCGCCAGTCATTCATAGGTAGTGCTGACTTGAAAAAATGCGCTCCGTTTCCGTCGATGGTTGGAACAACGTATAGTATGATTTCATCTATCACGTTCATCCGTAACAGTCCGTTGGCATATTCGGTATTCCCGGCAGTTACTTCCAACAAATGGCAAATGCTTCCACCTTCCTCCCTCCATTCTTGAAGCACGGATACCGAATAGTCGGATGTCAGCTTATACAGGGCATTGGCACGTATTTCATCCATACCGTAATCTTCGGTTTGAAGCAACCGCTTCCGGGGATGCAGTTTCATCGGACAGCCATCTATTGAGATAACGGCAAGTAATTGTATTTTCGCCATAACGTATTTTCTTTCCTTTTTGGCGAGGCAAAAAAGTAGCGTGCAATTCACACTACTTTCAAGCGATGGCTCTGGTAAAGCCTTTACGGAGAGTACGTGAATGCACGCTATGCGTAAGCATAGCATAAGCATCACGCAATCGTCTCCGTAGTTTCAATTTACCAGATTTTCGCTCGAAACGCCTTGCGGTCTTATGTCTATATCATCGGCGAAAAGTTACCCGATCGCCTGCTATTTTCTGAAATACAATTGCAAAGTTAATCAATTATTGCCATTTACAGCCATACTCCGGTCAGTTTTCTTCATTCAATCCATACTCTACCAATTTATTATACAGCGTTGTCCTGCCGATACCCAGTATCTTTGCAGCCATTTTCTTGTTACCGGCTGCTTGTTTCAAAGCACGCAGGATACGTCCTCTTTCTTCATCCCCGCTCTTCAATGTAAAACAAGCGGAAGTAGCGGACGGTTCATTGTCAAGTTCCAAATCGGCTTCGGTTATCATATCGCCTTCTGATTGCAGGACTGCCGTCTGTATCTTCTGTTTCAACTCGCGCACGTTGCCCGGCCACGCATGGGCGAGCAGGGCATTACGGGCAGATGCGGCAAACCCTTTTACTTCACGTTCCAACTCACGGTTTGCCATTTCACGGAAGAACTCGGCCAATGGCATGATGTCTTCCGGGCAGTCGCGCAAGGGCGGCATGGTTATCACATACTCCTGCAAGCGATAGAGCAAATCCTGCCGGAACCGCTTTTCCGTTACGGCTTTCTGCAAATCCTCGTTGGTTGCAGCCACTATCCTCACGTTGGCTGTTTTGTCCTCCTTTGCACCGACGGGACGGTAACGGCGTTCCTGTATGGCGCGGAGCAGCATCTGTTGCATCTCCATTGTTAGGTTGCCCACTTCGTCAAGGAACAGCGTGCCGCCATCCGCTTCCAGAAAATACCCCGTCTTGTTTGCTTCGGCACCAGTAAACGCACCCTTGACGTGTCCGAAGAAGGCGGATTGTATCAATGACGGGGACAAGGCTCCGCAGTCCACTGCCACAAAAGGTTTATCGGCAAGTTTGCTTTGTTGGTGTATATGTTGTGCGATATGTTCCTTGCCCGTACCGTTCTCGCCCAGTATCAGCACGCTCATCCGGGTGGTGGCTACAAGGCGCACACGTTTCTTGATTTTCTGATAGGCTTCGCCCTGCCGGACGAATATCGGAATGTTCCATTGTAGTCGCTTTTCATGTTCTTTTTGCAGGGTGCGGATAAGCGGTATCAGTTTATCCTCCAACAACTGTTTCTGTATGTAATCCTTTGAGCCGAGCTTCATACTTTCCACTGCCGTATGCACCTCCCCGTAATTGGTCATAACGATAAACACCTGCTGTTTGTCGTTGGCACGCATCCACCGTAACAACTCTATGCTTTCACCGTCGGGGAGGCGTAGGTCGGCAACGACAATATCATCCACCTCTGACTTTGCCAATAGTTTCTTGGCAGTGGCAAGATTATATGCCGACATAGTATCGAAGCTGTCTTTCTTCAGCAGGTTGCAGACATAATCGTTATAGACGGGGTTGTCCTCAATCACAAATACTTTCATCCGACAACCTCCTTTCCTTTTGCGCAAGTTCTATGATAACTGTTCCCATACGAAGCATGGCATCCACGCATTTCCGCAATTCCATTTCGGAACATTCAGATTCTTGATGCAGCAGTTCATACAGGTTCCACAAGGGTTTGTCAGCACGGATAACAGCCCATGAACTTCGCTGACGGTGCATCCATTCGTCCAACGCCTTGCGGTCATTCCTCTCCATGATTTCCCGGACAGCCTGCATATCCTTTTCTGTTTCGGTTATCAAACGGTCGAGCATCGCCCGTTTGTCACCATATGCAAGCAGAGAGGACAAGTCGGGAAGTTCATCCTTGTCCGTACTTGTCAAAAGGCATTTGTCTGATACAGCAACCAGTTCGGAAATGGAAAATGGCTTGAACAGGCAGGCGGTAAATCCATTTTCCAACAGCTCCTCTTCGCTGCAACTGCCGGAGGCGGTCGCCACGACAATGGGAATCTCTTTCGAGTTGCTGACACTTGACGAGCGTAACAACTCCAACACCTCATAGCCGTTAATCTCCGGCATTTTCATATCGGTTATCATGAGGTCGTATGTGTGCTGCCGCATGGCTTCCATTGCATCGCCAATAGTGGTGAACGTGTCGCAATGCACACCTATACCAGCATACATTTCCTTTGTCATGGATAATACCATCGGATTGTCGTCCAATACGATGACAGAATAAGGTCTTTCTATATGAGCCAGACTTTCTGCGGCTGTCTGTTCTTCAATACCAATATCGGCAGTGTTCATTGGCAACTCCACAGTAAAACGACTGCCTTCTCCTTTTTCGCTTTCCAAGCGTATAGTGCCGCCAAGCATCCCGACTATCTGTTTCACAATGCTTAACCCCAATCCGAAACCGTCTTGCGTGGCGGCGTTGGAAAGCCGCTCGAACGCTCCGAACACTCGCTGTTGTTCTTCCGCACTCATGCCGGTTCCGGTGTCCTCTACTACAAGGGTCAGCCTATTGCCGTCATAGCTTATGACAAGTGAAACGCTTCCGGCATTCGTGAACTTGACGGCATTGCCCAGCAGGTTGTCGCATATCTGTATGATGCGCTCCTTGTCGCCATTCAGGATAATACCCTCCGGGCACTCGATGGTAAGTTTAAGATCTTTTGCTTCTGCTTGTTGCGTAAACTCCGTTTGCAACAGCTCCGCGATGTTTTCCAAACGAAACGGACGGACATTCGCCTGTTCCTTGCCGCTGTCCAAGCGGAAGAAGTCAAGCAGGGAGTTGAGCATGTCGGTCATTCTCTTGGAGGCTTGCAGGATATTGTCCGCATAACCGCTTATCTTTTCTTCTTCGTTGTCCTGCATCAGTTCCGCATATCCATGTATGGCAGTCAGTGGTGTGCGTAGCTCGTGGGTGATGGTGTGCATCGCTTTCTTGCGTGAGGCTATCAACGATTCGTTTTGTTTTACTGACTTTTGCAGTTGCCCGATTAAATCTGTTGTCTTACGTTTGTACTGCTTGATGCGGGTGGCATAGCGGTGAATGATGATGTATGAAATAATGAGCAACAGCAGCATGACACCCGTTATGATACCTACCTGCAAGAACGACTTTTCACGCATAGCGGATATTTCCGCCTCACGTTCCTGCAAGTCAGCCTGCACCTTGTGGTCCATCTGCTGGATAAGGGTTTGCAGTTGGCGGTTCAGTTCCGCATTGCGGCTGGCAAGGCTGTCGGCATATTCCGACAGACGATGGCTTTGGGCACGTTGTTGCGCTATCATATCACGGTTCAGTGTGTAGAGCATCGTGGTGGTCGTCGTCGGAGGTGCTTCCTGTTTCTTGCCGAACAACCCGAGAAAACCTTTCCTCCTCTGTTTCTTCGGCTCTTCCTGCCTGCTCGTTTGCACTATCACCGGCACCTGCTTGGCTATCCGGCGGTTGATGTCCGCCTGTTGTTCCAGAGCCTCCATGATGGCGCACAGCCGCTTTTCCTTGTCCTCCAGCAAGTGGCGCACGCTGTCTATGCGCACCGATTCGTAATGGCTCTTGAAGCGGCAAAGCATACTATCCACCGTCATCCGTTGCCGCCGGTATGCCGCCACATCCTTATCGTCCCATTCCAGCACCGACTCGCCCAAAAGAGACAACTCCACCACACCCACATACGCATCGTGTGTTTCCTTGCGGAAGCGGTTGATTTCACGGTTCTCCCGTTCCAGCAACTCCAAGTCGCGCCATTCTCCGAGCCACGTGCAGATGATGCCGCCCACCAGCAGGACTATCAACAGATAGCCTGCGGCAAGCAGCTTGCGGAAATGCTTGGTAGTGGTAACGAATTGTTCGCTCATTTGCTGTTTGTGTAAATACCGTTATTTAAAATACGCATATAGGTCGTGGAACTTCGCAGGTTCATGGATGAGAATGGCGGCCATGCTGCCTATGACCGCCACCAGAATTATATATCCGAATAGAATTCTACTCCTCAATGAAACAACCATTCTTCCCTTATTTACAATTGTTATAATTATTAAGGCATCTGACCACCGGCGATAGATGGAATTTCTGTTAGTATGGGATTTCTCGGGATTGAGTTAAAAATTCTTTGGCCACGTATGGCTTGACTTGGAGGAGCGTTTTCATTTACATCAAGCCGATAACATCTATCGTTAAATGTTATAATTCCCCAAATACCAATTGTTCCTGGGATTCTCGCCAATCCTTCAGTAGGTTTAAAAAGAACAACATTATCTATTATTCGATTTTTAACCGCCCGATTCCATGATGTTTTAATACTATTGTTAGGCGTTGGAATATGAGCAACATACCTAATGCCATTGTGCCTAAAACTGGCCATATAACACCCCGAAAAACCTGAACTTAAAGTATCTATGCCATTTGAAGCAACGACTGCTATTCTATCCGCAATATATATGACACAGGCATAGTCTAATCTAAGAAAACGATAGTTACGGGTATATCCTTTTATTTGAAATGTCAAATTACTTTGCGTGACAATCGGAGGGGTCAAACCTACATTATAAATATTTTGATAATGAAACCGTGCAATATTTGTCATTACTGCTTGACTGTTTGGCAATCTTAATGCTTGAATCAAATTCATATATTTACTTACTGTTACTTTCGTTTGTTATAGGCTCGATACATGATGCCATTATATCCATCAGTTTAGACAGACCTTCGGTCTGCGGCTGCTGACTGGCTGTCACATGTATCTGGTATTTTGCCGTTTGGTTGGTCATGCGGGTGTTCTCGCGGGCGGTCGTGACTTTGCCGCTGATTTCCGCATTTATAAACCAATGTTTTGCAGAAGCTTTTGCCTCTACTTCTGCGTTGGTAGTGCTTTTTACGTTTGATGTATCGGTAACCTCCATCTGGAAATCGACATCCACGCGATCTATGAGCAGGGAAGGAATAGGCACCAATCCTATAAACGGAGCCTTGACACTTTGTGACATTGTTGTCATTTTTCCATCCTGCTGTATCGGTCTTTCGACATCGAATTCCAATATACGCGCTTTATTGCCGCTTTTACCATCAAATGCAATTTGCTGGTAGAAATTCCATGCTGTCGCTGCCAATTCCTGTTGTGCTTCGGCTGCTGCAATAAGTGGAGCTGCAATAAGTTCCCGCATGGGAAGCCCCTTGAATTTGTCAGTCACGTTTGAATCTGCTTTAAGAACTGGAGAAGTTTCTCTGTTTTGAGTCTCTTCCAATGCAGCGGAGATAATTTCTTTCGCCTGTCCGCTTACATTTTCATTCAAGTTTTCCGCATTTTCTTGTTGCCCTTGGTTCTTTATTTCTTCTGCCATAACATTTGAATTTTAAAATTGTTAGATATTTTTTACAAAATCGTCAATAATTCGGGAAATGCTCTCCGGAGTCTCCTGAACCTTAAAATTGACGCAAACCTCCATGACATCATCCGCATCCGGTTTTATGTTGCTCATCTGCATCTGGAGATTGGCTCTTTGTGGGCTGGATAACAATAAGTTGTTTTCTGGAATCTGTGATTCCACGCTTCCGACCTTCGCCTTGAACTTTATCTGCACATTATCCATCGCAAGATAATGATGGGATATCAAAGCTATAAGTGGAATATCAATAGTCTTGTCTCCAACCATGATTTTTTTCGATTGGAACGTATTTGCGTTATTTGCATTTGTTCCTTCAAAAAGTCTGGTCAGATTTTGTATCTGATGATTCTGCAATGTATCTTGTGCACAGTTTACGGCGTATTGCAAACCATTCATAATATCAGAGAATGAATTGGTTTGAACACTGTCCGGCTCATCGTCATTATTTTTCTTGTCTCTGTGAAAAAGTCCCATGTTTTTAATTTAATTACTTGATTTGTTGCCTTTAATGAGCACCAATCTTGACAATGTCCGGCTTACAGCTTCCATATTTACACTGGAGTCTATATTATTATCAACAATGCCTTGATGCCAAAACCTATATGGTGGATTCTCCGTGTGTTCCAGCACGTCCTCCTTTTTTTATTGGGGTTATACTTCGGTTAATGTTCGTTGCGGGCGGAACATTTCCGCCCGCAACGGCTTACTGCTTCCTCAAGGTAGGCAATGCTCCTTTAAGTTCGTAACGCCACTTTGAGCCTGCGTTCTGCAAGGCGGTGTTCATGGCATCAACGGCTTTCTGCCAGGTAACGTCAGTGCCGTCCACCTTCGTGGCTCCGGTGCTTTCCCTATTGTAGCCGATGCCTTGTTCATGATTGTTCTTCCAATAGCCGGCGGTCACGGTGGTGTAGTTATTTCCCAAAAAGCCGCCGATATGTACTTTGCCAGTGCTACTACCCGTACTGGTTACGTTGCCCGTGGCATAGCAGGCAAGGAGGCTGCTTCCTGCGTTCATTCCCACCAGACTGCCGCCAGCGATATTCTTTGCGGGGTTTATTTCTATGGTCACGTTGCCCGTGGCATAGCAAGCGGTCAGGGTGGCACTCGAATTCGTCTGACCTGCCACGCCGCCGACATCGACCGTTCCCTTCACTGTGGCCGAGGAACTGCATCCGGTGATGGAACCGCCTATTTGAGCACCCACCACACCGCCGACATACACCGTGCCGCTGACGCTGCCCGACACCGAGCAGTTTTCAATGGTGCCCCAGCTATATCCTACCACGCCGCCAATACTGCCGCCATATATTTGATTGCTTGTTATCTGTACGCCCTCCATCACCACGTTCTTCACCGTACCAGCTCTATTGAGCCAGCCGAACAGACCCGCATATTCGTCATTTGTCGTAAAGGTCAGCCCCGTAATGGTATGGCCGCCACCGTCGAAGGTGCCTTTGTATGAGTTGTCGTAGTCTGTGCCTATCGGTGTCCAGTCTTTGCCTGTGAGGTCAATGTCTGTGTCGAGGGTAATGTTAATGTCGCTCTTACCTCCGTTCACTAATTTGGCTATATTCATCAGGCCGTCGGCGGAGGTCACGGTGTAGCTGCCGTCGCTCTCTATGGTATAGCCCAGGTCTTTTGCCGCAGCGAGGGAGACGGTGTAGGTATATTCACCGCCCGCCTGCCAGTCGGTAGCATTCTTCATCTTATAAACGAAGACCTTGCCGTTGGTGAAGGTGCAGGTGATAAAGGTCGTGCCAGCTTCCACACTTTGCGGGGCTACGAGGGCGATGTAGGTGTTGCTGCCCTTGTCATACGGGGTGATTTTATCTGGATTGTCATTCTCGGTGGAGAGACCCGTCAGCTGCACGGATGCCAGCCCCTCGGTGTAGTCCGTCAGAACGACGGTCACTCGCGCCGTGCGGTGGGTGAAGCGGAGCGTGGGGCTACCGTAGGTCACCGTCTGTCCGTCGGCTACGATGAGGTCACTGCCATCAAAGTCTTTCTGGGCACTTTGGTTGGCTTTTACCTTTACCGCAGGCGGGGTTGTCTCGCCAGCAGTGTAGGGCCACCACGCTGTGACGGTGATGTCTTTGTGGTTGGTCCAGTAGTACGGGTCGGTGGAGGTCAGCGTGGAGCTGGTGGGGTCGGCGGTGGAGGGCGTCACGTTGTACGTCTTCACCGTGCCGTCCATCAGGACTGCCACGCTCTGCACACCCGTCCAATTGCCATCCACGGGGGCACGGGTGCCGGCGGTGGCTGTCGCGGCGGGATTCAGCCCCGTGGCGGTGAAGACGATGGGTGTGCCTTCCGCCCCTTCCGGTAGGAAGCCCGCTTCGTCCTGCGTGCAGGCGGCAAGTGAGAGGACGAGCGCTGCAAGTGCAAAAAATCTTGTCTTCATTATATCTGTTGTTTTATTACTCTGGTTCTTTCCGTTGCGGGCGGAACTTTTTCCGCCCGACGGTTTACTGCTTCCTCAAGGTGGGCAATGCTCCCTTAAGTTCGTAACGCCACTCTGAGCCTGCGTTCTGCAAGGCGGTGTTCATGGCATCAACGGCGTTCTTCCAGGTTACGCTGGTGCCGTCCACCTTCGTGGCTTCGGTGCTTCTCCTATTGTAGCCGATACCTTGTTCATGATTGTTCTTCCAATAGCAGGCGGTCACGGTAGTGTAGTTATCTCCCAAAAAGCCGCCGATATGCACATTGCCAGTGCCACTACCCGTACTGGTTACGTTGCCCGTGGCATAGCAGGAAAGGAGGCTTATTCCGTCGTTGAATCCTACCAGACCGCCGCCAGAGATATTCTGTGTGCGGTCTATTTCTATGATCACGTTGCCTGTGGCATAGCAAGCGGTCAAGGTGGCACCAAAACTCGTCTGACCTGCCACGCCGCCGACATTGAGCGTTCCCTTCACTGTGGCAGAGGAACTGCATCCGGTGATGGAACGGTCCCTTTGAGCACCCACCACACCGCCGACGCTCACCGTGCCGCTAATGCTGCCCGACACCGAGCAGTTTTCAATGGTGCCCCAGCTAAATCCTGCCACGCCGCCGGCATAACCCAACCTGTGATTGCATGTTATCTGTATGCCATCCATCACCACATTCTTCACCGTACCGGCGGCATTACCGAAATTACCGAGATAGCCGAACAGACCCGCATATTCGTCATTTGTCGTAACGGTCAGCCCCGTGATGGTATGGCCGCCGCCGTCGAAGGTGCCGGTGTATGAGTTGTCGTAGTCTGTGCCTATCGGCGTCCAGCCTTTGCCTGTGAGGTCAATGTTTTTGTCGAGGGTAATGTTTATGTCGGTCTTACCTCCGTTCACTAATTCGGCTACATTCATCAGGCCGTCGGCGTTATAGACCGTGTAGGTATTGGTGTTGCTGTCGTAGATGTAGCCCAAATCCTCGGCTGCGCCGCTCTCGCCGCCGCCGTCAACCCAGCTGCCGATGGTGCAACCCTCTAACGTCAGGCCGGTGGCGTTCACCTTGACGGTGTATTTATAGCGGCTGCCCGCTTCTAATACGACGTTGTTCTGCGGACGGAAGTAGAAGGTGCCGCCGCCGAGTTCCACCTTGACGAACGGCTTGCCTGCCGCAACGGTCTGCGGGGCGGTCAGTGCCTCGTAGGTGTTGCCGCTTGCGTTGTAGGTCTTGATGGCAGTCGGGTTGCCGTTATCGGCGGACAGACTCACGAGGCTCACCGTGGCACCAGCGACGCTCGTGAATCCCGTGCCGGGCTTCAGTTCGATAGTCACGCGTGCCGTGCGGTGGGTAAATTCAAGAGTCGGGTTGTTAAATTCCACCTTCCGGTTCTCAGCAGAGATGAAGTCGCTGTTCTGGAAGTCAGCCAATTTGCTTTGGTCTTCGGCCACCTTCACGGCAGGCATCTGTGTGATGTTGGCATTGTTGAAGGGCCACCATGCCGATACGGTAATCGGGTTGCGGCTGGTCCAGTAGTACGGGTCGTTCTCGCGTGAAAGCGTGGCACTCTTGAAATCGGTAGAAGCCGTTACGGTGTATTCCTTTACCGCATCGCCCATCTTGAGTGCCACGGAAGTGACGCCCTGCCAGTCGCCGTCCACGGCGGAACGGGTTGACGGGGCTGCCAGCGGCGTTGTCTCTACGGACAGTCCGGTGGCACGGATGACGACGGGGTATTCACCTTCGGGCAGACGGTTATCGCCAGCAAGTTCGTCCTGCGTGCAGGCGGCGAGGGCGAACAGCAGTGCGGTGGCTGCGGGGATAAAAATTCTATGTCTCATAATTCTTCAACCTAATCAATTAATTATTAATATCTTACAGGCCAGCATTCACTTCTCCGCCGTCTATATCGTTCCACTTTGCAATGGTGGCTTCGCTGACTTCAAGGACTTTGTTGCGTACCTTGACGGTATAGGTATAGTTGTTGCCCGCCTGCAGTGCGCCTTCGGGCATGGTGAGTGTGGCATGATATTCCTGACCTTTGTAATTCACAACCAACGGCAGGGATGCAACTGTCTGCGGGAAGAGGATGATCGATGACGTGAGATTGCCGTCTGCCAGATTCATGGTCAGTTCTCCGGTCTGTGCCCCGTTGTCTGCGGTGGCAATACCGTCGGCCGTGTTGAACGTACCGGTGAGTAACAATCCGTCCAGCGTGTAACGTTCAGGCTTGACCACGCTGAAATTCACGCCGTCGCCCGCCTCGAAGGTAAGGGTTATCTGGCTCATGCGGTGGTGGAAGGAGTTGTCTTCACCGCCTTTGGCGGTTTTGTCGGTGAAGCTTACTACCGGGTTGTTTTTGTCTCCCGTGGCTCCTGAAGCAAAGAGAAAGTCGATGGCAGGTTGGTTCTGCTGCGCCGTGGCATCGGTCGTGGCTGTGAGGATGCCTCCCACCGCGTTGTACGGATAGTAGGCGCGGAAAGTATGGGTCTTTGTATCTTCGATATAGATAACCTTTCCTTCTGCCTCAAATTTCCCGTTTTTCAGGATGAAAGGCACGTTGCCGTACTGGGAATCGTTGCCGATGTCGGTGATGCCGATACGGTCGCCGGCAGTCCAGGTGGTTCCGCTGGCGCGGGTGGCGGGGGCGATGTCGGCGGTAAACTGGGCGGCCACGGGGTCACCGTTCAGGTTCTCGTTGTCGTTGTTGCAGGCTACCAGTGCGAGGGCGAGCATCGCAAGTGCAAAAAATCTTGTCTTCATTATATTCTGTTATTATATTAGTTAAATTCCATTTCAATAATTGCTGCACCTTAGCAAAATCAAAGCAAGCTTTGCTTCTGCGTTCGGTTTGCTAATTATTTACAAATCGGCATTTACATCATCACCTTTCACTTCTTCCCAGCCGTTGATTTCGACTCCGTCCACTTCCATGCCTTCGGGAGTCTCAACCAGCGTTCCGCCGAGGGTCAGCGATTCGCCCTTTCCGGTGTTGAACCCCTTGAGGGCTTCCGTGATGTCGCTTTTCAGCGTCGTGGGGGTCGGGTTGCCGTCCGCATAGCGGATTTCACCCGTCAGCAGTTGTTCCGTGCCGGTCACACCCAGCAACCGCACCGTGGCTTTCCACTTGCCGGCATCGTCACCTTCGGTTATCTTGGTGAAGGGCAGCACGACGTTTGAAGCGGCTCCGTAGGTATCGGTAGCGAAATCGAGAGTTCTGGCTGCACCCGTCAGATGGGCAACAATCTCCGTGATGCGTCCGGCGGCATCCCCCGTCGGTTTGATGATAAGCGTCAGTTCGCGTACCTGCTGCTTCATTGCGGCGGTCAGCGGATAGTCCTTGTCTTTCTCGATGCTCACCTGTTTCGTATAGGTGAAGAACCATCCCGGGGCATTGTTCACAAAGGCATCCGTTCCTGCCCGGTTTCCCGTGGCTGCGGCAATGGTGGCGGTGGTACCATTTACCATGATTCCTTCAGCAGGGTTCCACACCGCAAGGGTGTAGCTGCCCGGAGCAAACAGATGGTTGGGGGCATGGGTGGCGGAAGTCTCCGTACCCGTATAGTCACCCATGGTAACCGTCCATGTGGTAGGTATGTCGATACCCTCACCGCGTGCCGACCAGTCGGCTGTCACCGCAATCTTCCCATAGTCGGGATGCGGCGTGTCATAAAGCGTGTCCTTCACGCAGGAAGAGAGCAGCACGGCGGCTGCCATTCCTACCATATTTATATATTGTCTTGCTTTCATACTCTATTCCTCCGTATTAGAATAACTTCCATACCAATGTCACACCGGCGTTGATGGGGCCACACCAATTTTTTGTCTCGTTGCCACAGCGCACGCGCACACCATCGATGACTTCATATTTTTCGAAATCGGCATTCAGGTAGCCCAAACCGAGGTTGAAATCAAGATCTAATGCCTTGTTTAGTCGCAGCTGATAGCCGGCGGTGATGCCGCCACCCATCAGGTCGCCCTGCTTGCCTGTTTCGGAAAGCTTGTAGTTGAACTGTCCAGCCTTGAACATCGCGCCCAGATGCCAGGCTTTCTTCTCACCCATATAGTAACGTACTTCCGGAGCCACTTCCCAGAGTGCATAGCGGCGGTCTTTGTCACTCCAGCTCCAAGAAGTCCACGAGCCGTTTACGGCAATGCCCCACGATGGACAGATGCGCCATTCAAGTCCTAAATCTGGTGTCAAGGTAGCCCAGCGCAGCAGGTTGGCACGCAGGGAGAGATGATAATCAGTTGTGATTTTGGTTTCCGACAGCGTGTCGGCAAGTGTATTTTGTTGAGCGGTTTTCTCGGCTTCTGCCTTTTCAGCGGCAAGTCGGGCTTCTTCCGCCTTGCGTCGTGCTTCTGCTTCCGCATCCGTCACGGCTGTTTCCTTTACCGGTACCGTCAGGCGCACGGTGACAAAATCACCCTCTGTCACATGATTGCGGGTAATGAAGTTTTCTTCCTTGATTTTCGCTCGTGTAATCAGTTCTGATTTCACACGGTTGGCACGAATCTTCGCTGTTGCAAGGTTCTTGACTTCACTGCTCTGCGAATTGCAATATCCGTCAACCAATAGCGGCAGTTTGCCGTCAAGAATTGTTGCTTTGTTGTTTTCGATACATTCCAACAGGCGGGCAAGTTCCGTGTCATTGCCATTCCAAGGCACGTAGAACATGTCCTTCTGCGTAACGAACCGGAAGGTGTAGGTCGTGTCTGCTTTCTGCTGCGCAATGACAGGAAAAGTTAGCGTCATCAGCCACAGAAACAGGGTAAGAAAAGTGATTTTTCTGCTCATATAAACTTGAATTCATTATCTTTGTCATCTCCAAAGGTAATAAATGCCATTCAGCGCCCAAAATATTACAAAAACTTTTTTTGCTAAAACACAGCGTTTTATAAAAATTGTCGTTTGAGCACTTTTCACATTGTCGTCTGAGCACTTATTTTGTCAAATCGGCACTTTTTGAGTTGTCGAATTAGCACTTTTTGTAGTATGAGCACTTTTGGAAAATGGGTTTCTGAGAGCTTTTTCATCGGATTTTTACCACGCAAATCACTTCAGATTTGCTTTTTTCCACTTGGCAGGCGTACATCCTTCCTTCTCGGTAAATAATTTGATAAAGTTACTGCGGGAAAGAAAACCGGAAGACTCAGCCAGCTTCTGTATATTGATCTCCGGATGCTCCTTCAGTATGTTTTTCGCATACTCCAACCGGAGACTGGTTATCCATTCGCGGAATGTCATTTTATACGTAGTCTTGATATAAGCGGAAAGATAGGTACGGTTCGTATGAAGTATTTCGGACAGTTCTTTTATGGTAAGTCCCTGCTGGACATAGCCGTCTGTCTTTATCCAGTTGGCCACTTTCTCTATAATTTCTGTATAGGACACTGGAACTTCTTTCTCAGAAACTATTTTAGGTTCTGTTTCTGTATCTGTCAGAAGTTCTTCTTCAGACTGTATATCTTGCTCAAAAGCATTTTCCACCTGTTCATAGAACAGCAGGTAGTTCTGATAGCTGTAGAAAAGATAGCTGTAGAACGGTATTGACGACAAAATCCAGATAAAAACATATTTGTCTGGCAGAAATGTCAGCAATCCGCATCCGACACCGAAGATAACAGCCCAATAAGTGAATATGGAAAGCCATTCGATATATGTACCTATATCATCCGCCTGAGTTTCATTGAAAATCCGAATGGCTCTACGGTATGCAATTATGACTCTGCGAGCTAAAACGACTCCAAAAACGACTAACCATACAGCTAAAGCAAATAAAGAGAATTTTTGCATGATTCCGCTTGGCAACAGGAACAACACAACTCCGGAAAGAGTTGAAAATATAATCCATAAAATGATATGTGTCCACACACGCCGTTTGGTAATGTAAAAACGATCAAGCAACATTATCAATGCCGAACTGAACAGAGAATAGCACAGGAAGTATGTGGACATGTTCATCAATATGGCAGAATCCGCATTTTTGAATCGGATACCAAAGAAGAAATGTACCGAATAATTTGCCGAAAGCAGCAGCATAGCTATACCCATAATCTGTCGGGAGCGGAGATAATTCTTGAAAATTTTCTTTTCAGGAGTCTTTGCAAACAAAAAATAAAAGCCGAAGAATAACATCAATGGCAGTGCGGTATAAAGTGAAAAACTGTATATAGATGGCTCCATTGTTATGCTTATTTGATTTTGATACAAAGTTACGTCTTTTTCTTCACAAATAGACACATAATCTATGATTTAACGTTATAGATTCGGTCATATTAGATTGAAAAATTATTAGAATTAAAGCCAGTGGTGAAAAATTCAACCACTGGCTTTTTCTGTCAAGACTTCGATATTAAAGTTTTACACCTTTGGATTCCGATAAACCGGGTCTCCCTATAATTAAATGACTGCGTACAAAGTCCACGTGCGGGCTTTCCGGCTGTTGTTCCGTCTGTTTTTTCTCGTTGCCTTGCCGGTTCTCTTCTGTGTTTTCCTGAGCCGGAGCCAGCTCAAGCTGTATCTTGCGGTCCAGTGCGGCGAGTTCGGACTTCAGCTGTTTCAGCTCGTCCTCCTTCTTCCACACCTTGCCCGCTATCTCCTGCAACTGCGGAATCTCCTTTTCCAGCACTTCGTTCTTAGACTTGTACTGGTCGATGATGGTCGGAATCCTCTCCAATGCGTTCAGAAAGTTTCGTGCGGCAGCAATCGGGTCTGCCATCGCCAGATGCCCGTTGTTGTAGGTGTACTTGTAGTTACCCTCCACCACGAAGCGGTTGTCAGTGAACTCCAGACCTTCTTTGAGTGTCCTCTCGCTGACCACCTTTATCGGAAAGCCGTAAAGTTCCCCGACAGCCTTGTACAGTCCACCAGTCGTGGCGTTCTTGGCGATTTCCTGCAAACGCTTACCGATGACCTTCTCATCCGTTGAATCCACGCCGTCCACCTTGACAAGATTAAGGCGGCTGCCTTCCTTATCAGTCTGCACAACGGAAAGAAAACGGTTCCAGTCTTCCGTCATGGCTTCGATGAAAGCCGTGTTGTTGCGCAGTTCTCCCGTCTTGGATTCCAGCTTGAACTCCGAATCGCGCTTGCCCTTGTTGAACGACTTGCGTTCCCCTTCGAGCGAGGCGATACGCTTCTCTAATTTCGCCTTATCCAAAAGGTCGGTATTGCCGGAGAGCAACGCCATATACTCCGAGAAGTTCATACCCGATTTTTCGTCCATTGCTCCCTCGTCGATGGTACGTGCGCCCATCGCTCCACTTTTGAGCTGCGATATGAACGTCTGCTTGCAGTGCAGCAGATTGAACTTGTAGCTGTCCAGCGACTTTTCCACCGCGTAGATGATGATATCCACGTTGTTCTCGGCAAAATGCTTGGCAATCTCGTTCCCGGCTCTAACACCCCGTCCGTCACGCTGTTGCAGGTCGGACGGTCGCCACGGTGTATCAAGGTGATGGATGGCGACGCATCTTTTCTGCGCATTCACGCCCGTTCCGAGCATACTTGTGGAGCCGAACAGCACTCGCACTGTCCCTGCGTTCATGGCATCTATCACCGCCTTACGAGCCTTATCCGTCTTACACTCCTGAATGAAGCGCACCTCACTTGCCGGTATGCCGTAATCCTCCACCAACTTGCGTTTTATCTCGCTGTACACGTTCCATCCTTCCCCCGGCTGGTATGTCCCCAAGTCGGAGAACACGAACTGCGTACCCTTGTGCGTCTCGTACTTGTGGTAATACTCTGCAATCATCTTGGCACAATGGCTTGCCTTGTTGTCGGGATGGTCCTCGTAGTTCGGGTCTATCATGCGCATATCAAGAGCCATCTTTCTCGCGTAGTCGGTGGCGATGAGCATCTTCGCCTTTTCCTCCGTTTCCGACAGGGGTAACCTGCCAAGCAGAGTGGCATCGCCGGTTTTGGCAAACTGCATCAGCTTCTGTATGAAGTCCTCCTGCTCCGGTGTGGGCGGTATGTGGTGCAGTATCTCATTCTTGTTTGGTCTGTCCACACCTACATCCTCCGCCGTGCGGTAGTCGGTAATCTCGTTGTAGAAGGCGGCAAGCTCCGGCACCTTGATGAAATAGCGAAAACGCTCCTTCTGAACGATATTGTTCGTTACGTTGAACTCAAAATCGGTCGTCTTTTTGGCGAAGATGGCAGCCCAAGCATCGAAACAGCGGATGTCCTGCCGTTCCAGTTCGTTGGGGCGCAGGTATTTGAAGAGCAGGTACAGTTCCGTCAGACTGTTGGAAATGGTCGTGCCCGAAAGGAACGTAGCCCCCAAGTCCTTGCCCGTGCGTTCCTGTATGGTACGGATGGCAAAGAGCATATTCAGGGCCTTCTGGCTTCCTTCCGAGTTTCCCAATCCCGCCACACGGTCATGACGGGTGTTGAAAGTCAAGTTCTTGAACTGGTGACTCTCGTCAATGAAGATGTGGTCGATGCCCATCTGCTTGAAGTCCACCACATCATCCGTGCGGGACTTGATGGCGTGTTCCACCTTCTCCAGCTTCGCCACAAGGTTGTGCTTGCGCTTCTCCAGCCCTTTCAGCATCGCCCGCGACACGTTCTTGCCCTGCTGTCGCAAGACTTCGAGATTTTCCTCCACCGTGTCAAGCTCCGCCTGCAGGATGCGCTGCTGCAACTCCGGCGACTGCGGTATCTTCCCGAACTGGTCGTGCGACATGATGACGCAATCATAGTCGTTGTTCTTGATGTTGTTGAAGAAACGCACACGGTTGGCGGTCGAAAAGTCCTTTTCAGAAGCGTAGAGGATGCGGGCGTTAGGATAGGCCGCCTGATAGGTGGCGGCAATCTCCGCCACATTCGCTTTCAGCCCGATAATCATCGGCTTGTGCGCCAAGTTCAGACGCTTCATCTCATGTGCCGCTATGCACATTATCAGCGTCTTGCCGGTTCCCACCTCGTGGTCGCAGATCCCGCCGCCGTTCTGTTTCAGCATCCAGACGCAATCCTTCTGCGACGGGTAAACGCTCTTGATTCCCCGGCTTGCCAGCCCTTTCAGGTTGAGGTCGGGAAAAGTCTGGTGCGAGCCGTCATACTTCGGGCGCACGAAACAGTTGAACTTGCGGTTATACATCGTCGTGAGCCGTTCCTTGAACTGCGGCGACTGTTCTTCCAACCATTCGGAGAACCCGTTACGGATTTCGTCTATCTTCGCGTTGGCGAGCTGTATGCCCTCGCTGTCGCGTACCTTGATGTCGTTGCCGTTCTCGTCCTTGCCGATACTTTTCATCATGTCGGGGCAGGTGTTGTGCAGGGCGTGCTTCAACAGGTGCATACCGTCATAGTTCCGGTAATAGCCCTTTACTAAAAACTCGTCCGTGATCTTCATGGTGCGGTAGCCGCACGCCACGGAAAACTCGTCCATGCTTGCGGAGTAGGCTATTTTCACGTCCGTGTCGAAAAGGTGGCTCATGTAGGCGGCATACACACCCGTGGGAATCCAGCGTTCCCCGAAATTGAAGTCGAGGTCTTCAAAGGCGATGCGCTGCGGTTCGGCCTCCTTCAATGCCTCCCACGCCTGTTTCACCTCCGGCATCCGCTCACTTTCGGGATTGTCCTCCATCCAGCCCTCTATGCGTTCCGCCTTCTCTATCACGTTCCCCGCGATGAAGCGGTCTTTGATTTCGTAACCGGTTACGAGCGGGTTGTAGAAGATGCGCCCCTTGAGGGCACCAAGCAGTTCCTCTTCCGTGGTGTCGGTTATCTCCCGCATATAGCCGAGATTGACCGTGCCGAACTTGTTGAGCGATGCGGACAAGGCTTCTTCGGGAGAGCCTGCATTGACACGGCTCTCCACCGAGAAGGAAACGGGACGGTCGAAGATGTCCGCCTTGACAAACTTGCCGTCCTCCGCACGTTCCAGCGAAAGGATGTCGCGCCCTCCGGCATCCATCATCACCAGTTTCACGTTCTGTCTGGCGTTGAGGTTACCGTAACGCATGACAAACTCATCGTAGTAGGTGTTGAGATACCCGCGCTGCGGTTTGTGTTCCGTATGGTTCTCCGTCTCGTGGCTATACAGACGTTCGTAAGCGTCACGGAGCGATATATACAGCATCGCTTTCTCTTTTTGATAGCCACGGAGGTCGAGCGGTTGGAAGGTCGCACCGTAAGGCGTGAGGTCTTTCAGGTAACCGAGATTGCGTGAAGCATCCAGCACCATCGAGCCGTCACGGTGGTGTGGCTCCAGCAGGCCGTTGAACGGACGGGGAGAAAGGTCCATGACTTCCTCCTTCGGCTTTTCCGTTTCAAGTTCCGGGAACAGGGAAGTGGCAACCGTTTCGGAAGTAGGCACAACTTCTGCCAGTGTTTCAGGTTGCTTTATTTCTTCCGTTTGTTCCGGCTTTTTATCCATATTGTCCGAAGAAGGCGCAAAAGCAGGGTTCAACGTGTCTTTGATACCCATCTTTTTCAGTTGTTCCTGCCTGTGCCGTTCTGCCTCAAGCCGTAGGGCCTTGCGCCGTTCCGCTGTCAGGCTCATCATTGTCTCATAGAAGCCGTTGATGGGAGGATTGGTTTCCCAATCCAGAGTGGCGTAAATGTCGTCCGGGTCGTTTGGCTTTTCGGCATTTTCCGGCTTTTCTTCCTTATTACCGTTTACCGGCTTGGCGGCTTCAACGGGTGGAGTAACTTTGACTTGCGGTTTAGGCGTGGACGGCATAGGCTTCGGCTTGCTTTCCTTTTTCGCTGCCTTTTTCTTTTTTACCGGTTCCTCTATGGGCATACCCCAAAGGTCGAGCAGGGTAAGCTGCACGGCTGACGAATGATTGGGTTGGCGCGGCTCAATCTCCGGCTTTTCCTCTATGGGCCGTGCCTGCGGCTTCTCCACTCCCTTGACAGGCTCAATTACAGAAACGGGGGCTATTACAGAAGGTGATACCTTTTCTGTTTTCGGAGCAGGTTGCACTTCCGCAGCCGTGCTTCCCTCCTTTGTCGGATGCAGCCTGTGTCTCTCATACAGTTTCCTGTCAAGTTGTTGCAGTTCTATTTTCAGATGCTCCCGCAAGTCTTCCGCCAGTTGTGCGATGTCCCCACAGTGCAGGAGTTTATAGGCTGGTTTCCCGTACGGGTCGGTACTTCTGATCAAATCCGTGTGTGAAAGCGAGCCGATGCTCCATACATACCCATTTACGGAAGTGCCGATAGGGGTCTGTTCGGTCTGCACGAAGAGTTTTTCGTTGTAATACAGTTCACCGTTCTTTCCGCTGTTCTTTTGCAGGATAATCAGGTCGCTGCCCACCTCCGTTCCCGCGTTATCCGTAAAGAGGTTGTTCGGCAGGCGGGCTACGCCCACCAGATTGGCATGGTTCATCATATACTCGCGTATGGGCGCGTTGGTCGGGGCATCCAGTACCCCCTGCGAGGTGATGAACGCCACGATTCCGCCTTCACGCACCGCGTCAAGGCTTTTCAGGAAAAAGTAATTGTGTATCGTCCGTGCCGCCGAGAGCCTTGCAGGATCCTTGCTGCCCGAAAAATCCGGGTCGAACACCGCCACATCGCCAAACGGTATATTGGAGACAGCCAAATCAAAATGGTTCATGAACGGCTTTTCTATCTTCTCGAAGCCCTGTACCCTTACTTTCTGTCCGGGATGCAGGTGCTTCAGTATCTTGCCCGTCATCAGGTCTTTCTCAAAAGCCATGATGTCCGCGTCCGGTCTGTTCTCCAGCACGGCGTCCACGAATGCACCGACACCTGCCGACGGCTCCAGCACCCGGTCGGGACGGATGCCGTGTTCATGCAGCACGTCCGCGATGGTCCCGGTTATCTCCGGCGGGGTATAGAAGGCGGTCAGCACGGACTGCTTCATGGCATCCATATTCCGTTTGTACTCCGTCTCGTCTTTTGTGTTCTCTCGCAGCAACCTGTGCAGTTCCACGGTAGGGGCAAACAGTTCGAGGTCGGACTTCGCCCAGTGGACGGCATCCGTCAGTTCCCTTGCAGGGTTGAGTATGTTCTTCAGTCCCCCGAAACCGCAATAACGTTCTAACAAGAGCCGTTCGCGTGCGGTGGGTGTGCGCTGTTCCCTGTCAAGGAGGAATGCCGTCCGTATCGCCTCGATGTTGTCCCGCAGCCTCTGTTTGCGGTTAAACGCCATACTCTTCGATATAGAGGATGACGGCTCCCGTCAGCTCCGTGTAGAGCAGGTCATATTCGGGCGACAGGGCGAAATTGTCGTCCGAGAGGTCATAGATGGAGAATACGTTTCCGACAAGCGGTAGCAGCTTCTGGGTAAAGGCTTCACATTTTTCTCCCGGTACTTCACCCGCAAATTCGTTCTCCACGACTTCGCGCAGGATGGCGTGCTTGGAGTAGCGAAGGCCCTCCGTCAGCACCTTCATCGCCAGTTCCTGCGCCCCGTCGGCAGGATAGCCTTCGAGCCTTGCCTGTTCATACGCTTCGGCGGCACGGTCGGTTCTTTCTCGGATGAAGGCTTCATCGGCTGCCTGTTCGAACTTGTTCGTGGTGAGGTAGTCCAGCAGGTACAGACCGTAATAGGAAAAGTCGGTCCGACCCTCGTTTTTCTTCTTGTTGTTCATTTCTTTGGAATTTAGTGGATTGATAATGATGATAGGGATAATCGTTGGAAAACGAGAAGAAAAAGGCACCCGGTATCCCTCCGAGTGCCACCACTAAATCCAAAGTATGAGTGTAATCCGGTATCGAAGAACAATTCATTACTCTGAACCAGTGGCAAAGTTAAACATTTATTTTCTTCTTTTCGCAGAGGTCGCTTTACTTTTCCTTTCTGGGAACACGAAAACCGTGTTATAGTCCCCGTCAAAGGCGACTACGGCATCAAAACTCTTGCCCTGCTTGCTCTTGAATCCTTTGAGCAGTTTCGTGTGTCCGTCGGTGAGCAGGTTTTTGATTTCATCATCAGAGAGGGTGCGGTTTGCTTTCAGGCGGAACACGGGCAGACCGCACTCCGCGTTGTCGCAGCGGACGACCTTGCCGTAAAACTGCATCGTCCCCGCTCCGCACTTGGGACACTTGCAGCCGGAATCCCTGCGGGCGAACAGCTTGTCGCACGACAGCAGTTCGGAGGTAATTTCCCGTGTATATGCCTCAATCTTCCTGCGGAAGTCATCGGCGGGCAGTTCCCCACGCTCGATGCGTGCCAATTCCTTTTCCCATTCGCCCGTCATGGCGACATCGGCAATACGCATCGCCTTCACGACCGAGTAGAGGGCAAGCCCTTTTTCGGTGGGGACAAGCGACTTCTTGCAGCGTTCCATATAGCCGCGCTTGAAAAGCGTTTCGATGATGGACGCACGGGTGGCGGGCGTGCCGATGCCGCAATCCTTCATAGCCTGCCGCAATGCGTCGTCCTCTATCTCCTTGCCAGCCGTTTCCATCGCGGACAGCAGGGTGGCTTCGGTATGCAGCGGCTTGGGTTTGGTCTTTCCCTCCGTGATGGAGGCGGCTTTCAGTGCCAGCGTGTCGCCTTCCTGCCAACAGGGAATGGCGGCGGTTTCCTCTTGGCTGTTGTTCTCTTCTCCATTCTCCTTGCCATAGACGGCACGCCATCCGGCTTGCCTGATGATGCTGCCTTTTGCCACGAACTCCACTCCGGCACACTCTGCCGTGACGGTGGCAGTGTCCTTGACGCATTTTTCGGAGAAAGCCTCAAGCATGCGCCCGGCTATCATGTGATAGACGGTGCTGTCCTCTTTGGAGAGGAACAGCGGCTTCTCGCCCGTGACGAGCAGGGCATGGTGGTCTGTCACCTTGCCGCCGTCCAGGCTGCGGCGTGTCGGCACGGCTTTCGGCTGCAACTTGCCCTTCCATTCGGGCAGGCTGCCGATGAAGGCAAGCAGCTTGGGGATTTCCGCGAACACGTCTTCGGGAATGTAGCGGCTTCCGGTTCGCGGATAGGTGATGAGCTTCTTCTCGTAGAGCTTCTGCGCGATTTCAAGCGTCTGTTCCGCCGTGAAGCCATGCTTGGCGTTGGCTTCCTTCTGGAGCGTGGTCAGGTCGTACAGGAGCGGTGTTTCCTCCGTCTTCTCCTTGCGTTCGGCTTTCGTGACGGTGGCTGTGCCTGCCGACTTCACCTTATTATACAGTTCCGTCGCGGACTCTTTCTCTTTCCATTTTTCGGAAGAGGAAAACTTCACCGTTCCTTCATCGCAGCCGTCCGTTGCGATATGGAGCTGCCAGAAGGCTTCGGGGGTAAAGCGGCGGTTCTCCCAATAGCGTGCGCACACCATCGCCAACGTGGGTGTCTGCACCCGCCCGACGGAGTAAGTGCCGTGTCCGGCGGCGATGGAAAGTGCCTGCGTGCCGTTGATGCCCACGAGCCAGTCTGATTCGCTCCGTGCTTTGGCGGCAAGATAGAGGTTGTCGTATTTGTCGCCCGCTTCGAGGTTGCGCAGTCCCTCGCGGATAGCCTTGTCGGTAAGCGAGCTTATCCAGAGGCGGACGAACGGGGTGGTGCATCCGGTATAATGATAGAGGTAGCGGAAGATAAGCTCACCCTCGCGTCCGGCATCGGTCGCCACGATGATCTGTTCGCTTTCCTTGAATAGCCGGGCGACGGTTTTGATCTGCGCCACCACGCTGCTGTCAGGCTTGTAGCCCTTCTCCGTCTTTACCTGACGGGAGACGAGCGTGAAGGTGTCGGGTATGACGGGCAGGTTGTCACGGACAAAGCCGCGTATGCCGTAACCGTCGGGCATGGCAAGCTGCACGAGGTGTCCGAACGCCCATGTCACGGCGTAGCCGCCTCCCTCGAAATATCCTTCCTCTCTCTTTGTCGCGCCCACGATACGGGCGATCTCACGTGCCACAGACGGCTTTTCTGCAATGATTGTCTTCATATTTTTCTGTCGTTTTGAATTTTACAAATGTTACTTCGGATTTAGTGGCGGACACCGGATTACATCTTCATGCCCTTATTGTTTTTCTTTTGCGGCTTCTCCTGCTGCTGTTGCTGTGCGGTGTCCTTCGGGGCGGTCTGTCCCTTCCGCAACGGCTCCTTCAGGTTCTTGGTAGCCTCGTTGGTCTTGCCCTCGCTGTTCACCGCCACCTGCGTGCGGCTCTCGTTGGAAGGCGCGACCTTCTGCGCGTTATCGGGGTTGGTGTCGTAGCGGTACGGGCGTCCCTTCTCCGGGTTGAACCTGATGTACATCGTGGCGTGGAAGCCCTGCTTGTCGGTCACGTTCTCCAGTTTCACGGCTTTGCCAGCCACGTAGTCGGCTTTCTGCTGCTCGGTGAAGTCCACGCCGCTCCATTTGCTGATGGGGCGGATGCTGCCGTCGGCGTTCGTCCACGTGTTGCGGCGTTGCTCCTTGTTCGTGTTGGCTGTGTTTTCCGTACCCTGCGCCTGTCCCTGTGTGGGGTTGTTCTTGGCTTCCTGTGCTTGTGCGGCACGTGGCGACCTGCCGGTTCCCGGCACGAACTCCACGCCGCGCTGCTCCACGTTCACTTGCAGGGTGGTGACGAACTTCCTGCCGTCCTTGCGCTCGATGAGTTTGTCGCGCACAGGCAGCCCGGCACGCAGCATGTCCTGCTCCTGCTTGGTGATTTCCGTCTTGCCGATGCGCTCCGGTATGCGCACCTTGTTTGCCGGGACATCCGTGATTTCGTTCGTCTTGCGGTCGATGCTGACGAACGAGGGGATGATCTCGCCCGTTTCCCTGTCCACGAGGTCCACAACCCTGCCGAGGTTGCCCGTTTCGCGCAGGTTCTTCCGGTCGTCGTCGGAGAACTTGTGTTCCTTGTACTCGTCGAGTTTCTGCTCCTTGCGGATGAAGTGCGGCACAAGGCTGACGTTGCCCTCGCCGTCCTTCTTGAAGGAGAGGCGGGCATCCAGCTCGAAAGCCTCTCCGCCGAAATTGGGCGCCACCCTCACCAAGTCGGACTTGCCGTAGTTGAGCATCCGGTCAAGGTCGCCCGACTTTTCAAGGTCGTCGCGCTTCACGCCCCATTTCTCCTCCAACTCCTTCCAGTTGATCTTGCTCTCGTCGATGGGTTGGTAGCCCCGGTTGCTCTGCGCCTGCTGCGGGTTTTCCTGATTCTGTTCGTTTTTCTGTTCCATTTCTTCCTGTTTTTTAGGTTCGTCATCTTGTTTCTGTTCCGGTTGTTCCTGCTTTTCGGCGGACTGCTCCTCCTGTACTTTCTTTTCGTAGCCGGAGGTGTCCACCTTGTGGGGCGCAAGCATCTCCTTGTTGCCCTCGGGGTCTTTCAGCAAGTCCTTGATAACTTCCAGCAGCTTGTCGGCTTGGTCCGCCGCGACACGGTAGAAACCGAAGCGGCTGGGCTCCTTGCACTGCCGGAAGAAGTTCTTGAAGAAGTTGTCCAGCACGTCCCCGTGCCTGTCGAATTGCAGGAAACTCTGCGCGTTCTCCGCCTTTGCGGGGGTACGCTTGGGTGAGCCGTCGGCGTTAAGCCCGGCTACCACGCTAATCTCGCCCGTCTTCTCGTCGCGGACTATCAGCACGTCTTTTTCTGTTGTTTTCTTTGCCATTTGAAAAATGTTTTAATGGGTTATTTATTAAAGAAATTATGGATACGCGCCTTGTAGAAGGCTATATCTTCCTTGCGGAAATTCTTTACGTGTTCGGAGAGGAATGTCAGTACGTCCTCCTCGCTGTAATAGGTCTTTTTGCCGAGCGTCTTGTACGGCAATGCACCGATGCTGCGGTAGCGCTGCAGGGTACGCTTGCTTATCTGGAGCAGCATGCAGAGGTCTTGGTTGTCGAACATCCTGATACTTTCCATCGGGTTCGGGGCTTTGCCGGACGGTCGCAGGGAGAGCAGCAGCTCGTCCTGACGGTCGAGCCGTTCCATCAGCTTCTGCATCCAGTCCTCAAAATTGTTTCGTGTAAGCAGTTCCATATCTTATGTCCTCCTTCCTTTGGGTTTGCCGCCGCCCGTGCGCAGCGTGTGGTTGCGTTTCAGTTCCGTCAGTGTCGCTGCATCTTCTGCCACGGTGCAGTCTGCGAGCAGGCGGTCTATTTCCGACCGGCGGTAGCGGCATTTGCCGCGCAGCACGACATAGGCGATGCGCTGTTCGCTGCGCATACGTTGGAGGGTACGGGTACTCACGTTCAGCAGGTGCGCCGCCTCGCGGGTGGTGAGCAGCATGTCGGAAAACTCTCCCTTCCTCTCACCGGAAACGGCACGCACATAGACCGCTATCTCGGCTATCTGTTCCGTCAGGGCGGTGAAGGCGGAACTTTCAATCGTTATCACTTTCATATTTTGTCCTTTCTTTTGTTTCTCTGCGGCAAAATTCGGCAATAAACAAAAGGAGCTTTAACAACTCACTACGTGACTCACGTAAGATTTTCTTTGAAAGTGACTCCGTAACCCGGACAACCGGCGCAACAAACTGCCATATAGCGGAAAACGGCACGCATTCAAGGCGGCTGCGTTACCTTTGCGGTAAATCATTAAATGTTTTGGTATATGGAAATCGTATCTATCGAGAAAAAGACCTTCGAGATGATGCTGGCGTCATTCAACGCCCTCTCGGAGAAAGTCGCCGCCCTAAGGCGCAAAAGCGACGGCGGGCGGCTGGAAAGGTGGCTCACGGGCGAGGAGGTCTGCGGGCAGTTGAGAATCAGCCCGCGCACGTTGCAGTCATTGCGTGACAGGCGGCTTATCGGCTACTCGCAGATGAACCGCAGATTCTATTACAGGCCGGAGGAGGTCAGGCGGCTTATTCCGCTTATCGGCACGATCTATCCCGATGGAAAATGACTCTGTTTTTATTAACCACTTAATCCGATGTTATGATGAACGAGAACAACGAGGTTTTCTCAATGGAGGACGAGCAGGTTGCCACCGCGATACAGAATATGCTCAAAGGCTCCAAATGGCTCTCCGCATTTTTGGAAAGTTACCGTCCGCCACTGGACGGGGAACATTACCTGACGGACAAGGAGGTGGCGGAAATGCTCCGGGTAAGCCGCCGCACCTTGCAGGAGTATCGCAACAACAGGATGCTGCCCTTTATCCTTCTGGCAGGTAAGGTGCTTTATCCCGAATCGGGACTGCGTGAACTGTTGGAGGCGAATTACCTCAAGCCGCTGGAATAAGGCGGTTGCATGAAAAAAAAAAGGAAACGGACAGCACCCGATGGCGTTGTCCGTTTCCTTTTTCGTTGTCTGTATGCGTGTTCAGCAATATCCGGTTTTCCCGTTCTGTATGAACATCACGTATGCCTGCCTCTTTTCCTTTGAGAGTGCCTTCTCCACCAGCCACATGCGGAACACGTGTGTATAGTATGTGTTCAGCCGGAAGGCTACTGGAATGATGATTTCAAGCGAGTAAACATCCGCGTACAGGCCGTTTTCAAGCTGTATGTAGCGGCATACCTCGTAGTCGTTCAGCACGTCCGACTTGCGGACGGCTTTGATGGTGGCGTTCACTGCCGGGACGGTGGCATGGAACTCTTCGGCGATTTCCCCGGCGGTCATCCATACCTCGTTACCGGTTACGCTGACCGTCTTGTCCTCTATAATGATTATGTCACGTTTCATGGTGTCTCTGTTTTAGATGGTACATCCTGCAAATTCCTCGATTTGGTTCAATCTTGCGGCAAGGTTCTCCATGTCTTGGTTGAGCTTCTCTTTGGTTATCTTCGCGTATATCTGCGTTGTCTTTATACTCTTGTGTCCCAGCATGGAACTGACTGTTTCGATGGGTACACCGTTGGAGAGGAACACCGTCGTGGCTGCCGTATGGCGGCTCTGATGCCACGTGATGTGCTTGGTGATGCCGCAACGCTTGGCGACGGCACGGATTCCGGCGAGGCACGTGTTGTAGTGGGGAACAGGGAAAATCCTGCCGTTTTCGCACAGCCCGCGGTATTTGTCGATGATTTGTTTCGCAATGTCAAGCAGGCGGATGTTAGACACCACGCCCGTCTTCTGGCGGTTGATGTTTATCCACTCGTGTTCATCGAAGTAGGTGCGGATGTTCTCTTCCGTCAAATTGCGCATATCGGCGAATGACAAGCCCGTGAAGGCGCAGAACAGGTAGAGGTCGCGGTATAGTTCCTGTTTGGCGTTCTTCAGTTTACCTTCCATCAGCAGGCGGATTTCGTCTTTGGTCAGGAAACTGCGTGTCGTTTCCTCCTTCTTGATTTCATACTCCCTGAACGGGTCGCGTGTGAGCCATTCGTTGTTGATGGCGATGAACACCATCGTCCGAAGTGGGCATACATACAGCCACACGGTATTGGTGCAGCAGTGTTTGTCCGTGCGCAGAAACATCTCGAAGTCGGAAATGAAAGCGGGGGTAAGCTCTTTCAACGCGATGTCCTTCACGTGGTAACGGATGTTGAGAAACTCTTGCAGGTGCTTGTAAACGGTCTTGTACTTCAAGAGTGTGCCTTTGGCTTTCATGCCTGCTTCCACCTGCTTGGCATAGTCCTCGTTGTGTTGCTGGAACACCTGCATCAGCGTGTGATAGCGGTGTTCCAGTCCGAGAAAGGCGTTCTTCACCTTCTCTGCCGTGACGAAGTTGTCACGCTCCATGATTTCCTGATAGTGCTTGTTGATGCGCACCCGCATCTTGTCAAGCATGCGGTTCGTTTCGAGTGCCGCCGTGCTTCTGCCCGTGACACGTCCCCCTTTGGTGTCCCACAACTTGGGATCGATGGTCAGTTTGCAACTGAATTGCGTCTGGCTGCCGTCCACCGTGATGCGTCCCATGACGGGAACCGTCCCGTCTTTTTTCACTACCTGACGTTTGAGGTAGTAAATAACTGAAAATGTACTCTTCATCGTCCTTAATTTTTTTGTTCAAAATTAGTTGGTGAAGAGCCCTCCTCTGATACGCAAATTGCGGAAGAACGGCGCAATCTTTTTTCGTTACCGGATTTTTTGCGTGAGTTGTCAGTAACTCACTAATCCTTAAAGCCTTGTTTCGTTATTCGTGTCCATTTCGTCACCTATTGAGCGTGGTTACGAACAAGTAACGTAGCTCCGTCTTGATTTGGCTTCGGCGTGGATTGAAATGGCTCTCGGAATAATTGGCAGCGTAAATGAAACCCCTGTAAATCAAATCCATTACCATATTCTTCCGCATTTCACTTTTTTGTAGTAACTTTGTGTTTGATACATATCCATAAACTGTGCAGCATCCAGCATATCATAATTGGCACGAATATTCTGTACAGAACCGGAAGCCGAATAAGAGACAGCCGGCTTACCAGTTTTACCTCTCTTGGTAGTAATCAAAATTACACCATGCCCTGCACGTGCTCCATAAATAGCGGTAGAAGCAGCATCTTTCAAGACCGAAATAGATTCTATATCATCCGGATTTAATGATTCTAATACATTATCCATCGTACCGGCTTTATAGATATTACCGGACTCTAGTGAGCTTCCGGAGCTAACCGGAAATCCATCAATAACAAACAATGGTTCATTTCCTGCTCCCGTTGAAGCTTCACCACGAATACGAAATTTGGAACCTCCTCCCGGTTGGGCTGACTGTAAATTAACTTTCAAGCCAGCTGCTTTACCAGCTAAAGCATGAGAAACAGTCGTTACAGTAGTAGCTTCAATATCTTTCATATCCATCATAGAAACAGCACCAGTCAGTGTCTTCTTTGTCTGTGTGCCATAGCCTACCACTACTACCTCATCCAAGACCTTTGTGTCTTCCTTAAGTACAATTAATAATTTCTTACCCGGAACAACCTTTATTGCCTGTGTTTGAAAACCGATGTATGAAACCTCCAGTTCCACACTTTCAGCACTAATCTTCAATGTAAATTTTCCATCCAGATCGGTGATAGTACCATTTCCCTTTACTCCTTTTTCCAACACGCTGGCACCAATGACAGGTTCATTAGCAGGGTCAGTCACAATTCCATTGACCACAATCACTTTCTCCTGCTGCGGTGACTCTGCTTCAACAGATAGTATAATCTTCTTGTCCAGTACCGAATATTTCACATTAGTACCGGAAAAGATTTCTTTCAACACACTAAAAATGTTGCTTTTATCAGCAGAAACTGATACGCGACGATTCAAATCGACATGCTTATTATTGAAGAAGAAATCAAAATCAGACTGCTCTTCAATTTCTTTTAGAATGTCCTCCACCCGCTGATTACGTACATCAATACTGATTAAAGCCTTTTGAGCGTAACTATCGGCTGCATAAGTTAGTCCGATAGAACATACTAAGAACAAAATCAATAGTCTCATAAATAATGGGATTTTTTTTGAGGTTAGCCAAAGCGACTTTACCACCCACAAAAATTGGATGCTAAAATAATTTTGCATAAATTTGTAATGACTTAAAGTTAATAAAAAGTTTATCTAAGCTTGTCGCCAAACAAGCATCAAAAAGATTTACCAATTTTCATACGGGAAGATACGCCAATATCGTCCCGTATGTTTTTTATTCAAGGAGGTCTGCCTTTCATTGTAATTTTGCTTTTAAGGTTATTCAATCAATATATTTCTATTCTACTCTTTTCATCTTTAATATCCGGCGAATCAAGATAACGCCAACGGATTTGAGAAGAAAGCTGGAAATATTCCAAAATACGCTCAAGGCGTTGATTAGTAAACGTGCCAGTAAATGAGTCTCCTTTCAAACGGTCGTTTTTAATAATGAATTCCACATTATACCGCTTCTCCAACATTCGCAATCCCTCTTCGAGAGGAGTATTTCTAAATATAATCTTTCCCTCTTTCCAAGCTATTTCCGACTCACCGGAGGTGGCATAAAGCTGCACTTTACTGTCTCTTGTATCATAGACCAGCTTCTGTCCGGGATCCATCAGCACCTTTTTCGAGCCATTGTCAGATGAATAAATAAAACCTATCTTTCCTTCAACCAATGTTGCTGCAATCCGGTCTTCTTTTTCATAAGCCTCTACATTAAAATGAGTTCCCAGTACTTCGATCTGTGATTGGTGGGAAGTAGAAACTATGAACTTCTTTTCCGGGTTCTTGGCTACTTCAAAATAAGCCTCTCCCTGCAATGTTACATTTCTCGTGTCGCTATCGAAGCGTGAGGGATAACTCAAGGTCGATTCGGAATTCAGGAAAACCAATGTGCCATCGGGCAATGTCAGAGAAGTCATCATTCCGGGATTTGTTTTCACTTCCATCATTTGTGCCAATTCCTGTTCGCTTCCTCCCCAATGTTGTACCATCAGAGTAACGAGAAGCGGGATGAACAAAACTGCTGCCGCACGTTGTGTCCATTCCCACCACATCGTTTTCCTTTGTCTGTTACCCGACATTCTACTTTTCACCTTTGTCAATGCTTTCTCTGTGTCGGCTTTCGCCATGATATGAACAGTATCTGTGGCAAGATAGAGAGTATGTATCTGTTTGGCTATCCGTCGGTTTTCTTCCGATTCATCCATCCACGCCTCAACTTGCAGACGCTCTTCTTCTGTTGCCAGTCCCTCACAATAACGGGGAAGCAGTTCTTCTATTCTATTATAATCAGTTTTATCCATATTCTTATTTTATTGCCTTTTACTATAAGACAAGGGAGACTTGTGGGTTTCCTAAACCAAATCTCATTTTTTTTCATAAAATCTTTGTTTTCTTATAAAAAAGCTATATTTGCAGTGAAATATCAAACTAATACATGAAAGAAATTCACCTGTTAGAAAACAATTATTTACTATCTGCCATACAACAGGGAGACCAAAAGGCATTTGATGCACTGTTTCGGAGATATTATCCGGCACTGTGCGCCTACGGCCATCGCTTCGTCGATCTGGAAGATGCGGAAGAAATTGTGCAGGATTCTCTTTTATGGATTTGGGAAAATAGAGAAAATCTGATTATCGAAACTTCGCTTAGTTCATACCTCTTTAAAATGATATACCGCAAAGCTCTGAACAAGCTTGCACATATTGATGCCCCCCAACGTGCCGACACTCGATTTTATGAAGAAATGCAGGAAATGCTACAAGATACGGATCTTTATCAAGTTGAAGAGTTGACACAACGCATCAAGGATGCCATTGCCACATTGCCGGATAGTTACCGGGAAGCTTTTGTGATGCATAGATTCCGGGATATGAGTTATAAAGAAATAGCGGAAATTCTGGGAGTATCACCCAAAACTGTAGATTACCGCATTCAACAGGCATTAAAGCAACTACGTGTAGATTTAAAGGATTATCTGCCGTTATTGCTACCGATTCTATTTCCTTAAAATAAACCTGCTATCTATTTTCTGATCTATTACTATCTGTCTACTAAAGTACTAATAGATAACTTCCGTTGTATTAGAGGTTAACTTACATTCCCCTACTACCAAACTTCTTTTTGGCTACGAGAAAACTATAATTGCAAGCTTCATTTATACAACTGCAAGTTCCGGTTATATAAATGCAACTTGCAATTATACAATCAGAACTTGCGTTTATAGTTTCTTCTTGGTTAAAGACAACTTATCCAATAAGGGAAAGGAAGTTTTCAATAAGAGCATAGCAACTTATCTACTAATAGATTGGAGAGAAATTAAGCACTAATTCTGCCGATAAGGTAAGGTAAACCAGAAAGTAGATCCTTTGTTTTCTTTCGACTCCACTCCTATTTTCCCTCCCAAGCGGTCTACAATCGTATGGCAGATAGAAAGTCCCAGTCCGGTACCTTGCACAAAGGAATTGTACTTCACAAACCGTTCGAAGACATGAATACACTGTTCAGAAGACATTCCACAGCCTGTATCCGACACATAAAAATAAATCGTTTCAGGATCAAGCAAACGATATCCCATACGGATAGTACCCACCTCTGTAAATTTGATGGCGTTAACTGCAAAATTGGCAAGCAACTGAATCAAGCGGTTCTTATCTGTATACAATGTACATTGGGACAGTCTCTCCGCAAATGTGAAAGTCACATTATTGTGCCGAAGACGTAGCTGCATACTTTGCTCGATTTCTTCAAGCGTCTGGTTCACATCAATCAAGGCAGGATAGAAATCGAATGTACCGGCTTCAATCTTCGACAAATCCAGAATATCATTAATCAACTGGAGCAACAAATCCGTATTTGTTCCAATGAGTTCTACATATTCGGACATTTCTTCACGGTTTTCTACATGAGGAAGCATATTGGAGAATCCTACAATAGCATTCAAGGGCGTACGTATCTCATGACTCATATTAGCCAGAAAGGCGGATTTCAGTTGATTGGCCTGTTCCGCTTTTTCCATTGCTTCATGCAGGCGACTATATGCTTTCCGAAGAATGCTGATATAATATATGATAGCAACAATCAAAATCAATAAAAAGAATGAACAGGAAAGTATTTGAACGTAATACTGCTGAAAAAAAGTCTTGGGCTCATTGACATAAACCGCATCGTCTGGATAGCGGGAAGAAGGTATATTGTAGGATTTCAATACTTGATAGCAGAGATTGGCACCTCCTTCTCCTCCCGCCCCACCGGGAATATCACGTGCCTGTTCTCCATCCAAGACACGACCAAGTATTTCCAGCAAAGATTTACAGAACGATTCCGTCGAAACGTAATATCCTCCTGCAAAAGTATTATTCGACAAGTCTTCGGGAGAAAGTAAAAACAATGGAGATGGAGTAAAATTGACAATCACTTCCTGAATATGATCAAAAAGATAGTTATTATCATTTTTGTTATGCGACTCAAACCAAGAATAATAAATGATTCCCGTATTCGGTTTATAACAACGTAAAGTATCCAACAACATTTCTGTAGATAATTGAGTGGTGGAAAGTAAATCCAGATTCAAGTCCGGGAAGTTCTCTTCTACAGCTTCCTTTACATCTCCGCGAGTTTCTTCACTGATATACCTATCGTCGGAGATAAACGCCAGACGTTCCATATCAGGTATCAGTTTATAAATTAAATCGATTGTCTCCTTTACATAATAATATTGCTTCAAGATAGTTATATTATATCCCCGCCTCCATTCATCGCCGGAAACTGTATTGGCTTCCGTCAACGGGGCATGAGATAATAAGACCTCAAGAGAAGCAGGTAAATGGTCGCGGGCATTTGTCACAACCACCGGGACATCTTTCCATACATCATCAAACAATTCACGGCAAACAATCCATCCCGGATCTCCAATCATCACGATAGCAGTGGGAGGCTCCGGATACTTCTGACGCAAATGGGTGACTACGGCATTCGCCTCCATCTCATTCACCAGAGCAGGTACGGAAAGCGATTCCGCCTTCACAGAAATTCCTTGTTTCTGAAGAGCATCATGAAGACACCAATAAAAGTTTTTAGCCCAAGGCAGATTGAAATTAATCGAGTTTAAAACCAGTACTTCTTTATTTGTATTTTCGGTTCGGGCTGACGCAGGTGATAAGAATCCTTCAATAAAAAGGAATAATCCAAGGAGGAATGGAATGATCCGTAACGATTGTTTCATTTGTGGTATTCTATAAATAGCGGAAGCAAAGATAGTATTAATTTCTTTAGTGCAAAAAAAAGGCATCCCAAAACGAATTGAGATGCCCTTTATTATATAAAATTAAGTATCAAAGGATTATGATTTCTTCAAAGCCGCAATACTTTCTTTCAAAGAATTAATGATGCTTTCTGCATCGGCTTGCTTCTTACGTTCCAGTTCAAGAACGGCAGCCGGAGCATTATTGACGAATTTCTCGTTGCTAAGTTTCTTCATCACTCCCTGCAAGAATCCTTCTTTATGCTTCAATTCGGCTTCCATACGGGCGATTTCGGCTTCCACGTCAATCATATTACCCAATGGCACGGCAAATTCGGTCGTTCCTATCATGAAAGAAGAAGCACCTTCTGATTTGCTTTCTACCACTGTTACGGAAGACAGGTTACACATCTTGATAATCACCGGATTCAATTTCTCTACCGGATGAGTGCCTACAACCTGCAATTCGAGTTCTTCTTTCAGAGCAATGTTCTTCTGCAAACGGATGCTACGGACATTACTGATGATTTCCTTAGCTACTTCAAACTCTGCCAGGAATTGTTCATTTGCTCCGACCGGTTCAAACAGTTGAGTAACCATCAAACTTTCACCCGGTTCACGCTCACGCAGTTGTTGCCACAATTCTTCTGTGATAAATGGCATAAAAGGATGCAGCAATTCAAGCAGACGCTCGAAAGAGCTAAGAACCATACTATAAATAAAGCCATTAACAGGCTGTCCATAAGCAGGTTTCACGATTTCCAACAGCCAAGAAGAGAATTCATCCCAGAACAGTTTGTAAACCAGCATCAACGCTTCGCTCAAACGATATTTGGAGAAGAGATCGGCCACTTCAACAGCTGCCGCATCCAGTCTTTGGTCAAACCACTGAACTGCCAGATGTGCATCGGTAGGGATCTCAATAGTACCTTTGGCATTTGTCCAGCCCTTAATCAGACGGAAAGCATTCCATATCTTGTTGCAGAAGTTACGTCCCTGTTCGCAAAGTGCGTCATCGAAAAGAATATCGTTTCCGGCAGGAGCAGAAAGCATCATACCCATACGTACTCCATCGGCTCCGTATTTCTCGATCAACTCCAACGGGTCGGGAGAATTACCGAGTGACTTGGACATTTTACGTCCCAGTTTATCACGAACGATCCCTGTGAAGTAAACGTTCTTAAACGGCATCTGTCCTTCGTACTCGTAGCCTGCCATAATCATACGGGCTACCCAGAAGAAGATAATATCCGGTCCTGTCACAAGGTCGCTGGTCGGATAGTAATAGTTGATTTCTTCGTTACCCGGATTGTTGATTCCGTCGAACAAAGAGATAGGCCACAACCAGGAAGAGAACCAGGTATCCAGACAATCTTCGTCCTGACGGAGATCTTCGATTGTCAAGGCGGCATTGCCGGTTTTCTCTTTCGCTTTTGCCAATGCTTCTTCTGCTGTAGCAGCTACCACATAACCGCCCTCCGGGAGGAAGTAAGCAGGAATGCGATGTCCCCACCATAACTGACGACTGATACACCAGTCTTTGATGTTCTCCATCCAGTGACGGTAGGTATTCTTGTATTTTGCAGGATAGAACTTCAGTTCATCGTTCATTACCGGAGGCAATGCCATGTCTGCAAAATGCTGCATCTTGAGGAACCATTGCATAGATAGTTTCGGTTCGATCACTACGTTGGTACGTTCCGAGTAACCTACCTTATTTGTATAGGCTTCTGTCTTGTCCAGCAGTCCGGCAGCTTCGAGGTCTTTCTCTATCTGTATACGAACATCGAAACGATCCATGCCGATATACATACCGGCAGCTTCGCTCAATGTACCGTTATCGTTGAAGATATCAATGCTAGGCAGGTTGTACTTTTCACCCAGCATATAGTCGTTTACGTCATGAGCAGGAGTCACTTTCAGGCAACCTGTACCAAATTCGATGTCTACATAATCATCTTCAATCACAGGGATGGCGCGGTTTACCAGCGGAACGATCACTTTCTTACCTTTCAGCCATTCGTTTTTCGGGTCGTTCGGGTTGATACACATCGCTGTGTCACCCATGATTGTTTCAGGGCGGGTAGTTGCCACTACGGCATAGCGTCCTTCCGGATCACCTTCTACTTTATAGCGGAGGTAATATAGTTTTCCGTGCTCTTCTTTGTAGATCACTTCCTCGTCAGAAAGAGCGGTCAATGCCTTCGGGTCCCAGTTTACCATACGGACACCACGGTAGATCAATCCTTTATTGAACAGGTCTACGAAAACTTTCAGTACACTTTCACTGCGTTTCTCGTCCATAGTGAAAGCAGTACGATCCCAATCGCAGGATGCACCGAGTTTACGAAGTTGTTTCAGGATGATACCTCCGTGTTCGTCTGTCCAATCCCAAGCATGTTTCAGGAATTCGTCACGAGTCAGGTCGGTTTTCTTGATGCCTTGAGCAGCAAGTTTGTTTACTACTTTAGCTTCAGTAGCAATAGAAGCATGGTCAGTTCCCGGTACCCAGCAGGCATTCTTGCCTTCCATACGGGCACGACGAACTAAAATATCCTGAATGGTATTATTAAGCATGTGTCCCATGTGCAACACACCGGTGACGTTCGGGGGCGGAATGACGATGGTGTAAGGTTCACGGCCATCGGGTTTCGAACTGAATAAATGATGGTCCAGCCAATACTGGTACCATTTTCCCTCCACGTCAGCGGGATTGTACTTACTTGCTAATTCCATATTGTTTTATGTATATATGATAATGTATATTCTAAAAATAACGGGTGCAAAATTAATAATTTAAATTCAAATCTTACCACCCCCGGGGTGTTTCTGTGCACGGAAAGAGAATTTATACCCCTCATAAAGAGCGAATCCGTAGAATAAAGCAGTCATTGACATCACATTTTCCAGCATAATAGAGAATATTTCTCCATAGTCCACACTTACCAGAACGTCGAAATAGGACATATCATAATCCTGGGAAATATACCCGATAATGGAAAAGAAATCACCCAGGACACAACTAATCAGGGATAATGCCGCACCGATAATTCCGAAAATGGGACGTATTCCTTTCCCTTTCCGCATGGCAAAGCCAACCATAAATCCGATAGCAATGGGCATAAATCCAATCTGACGACCCGTAGAAACAGATATCAGTCCCCATGCCACCGCACCCACAATACAGGCAGCGACTGCGTACAGTACTCCTTTGGAGAGATTCTCTTCGGCAAGCATTTCTTCTTCTGTCATAGATACCGGGAAGTCTTCCGGCTTGGGAGGGGCTAATCTTTCCAGCTCTTCATCTTTCTCAAAACTTTCACATTCTTCTTCAAAAGCAGGAAGTTCTCTGGTGCGCTTACAAACAAGACCTTTACCATTCACGAAATCACGTGATACGCAATTCCGGCAATACTTTTCAATTTCTTCTGATGTAGCCATCTTTTATCCGGTTTATGTTGAATGACTTTCCCTATTATACAAGTTATAAAGCCATTGTTAACAGATTTTTTGCAAATATAGAGGTATTTTTTCGCGCGACGTCTATTTAATGCATATTTTTGTTGACTGATATTAGACAAATGATGAAAAAGAAGCCAAATGTAAGATATTTAGCCTTAGGAGCAATCTTAATCCTGGTGTGGCTAACGCAATGGATTCCTGCTCTGGCAACAATCTATTCGCAAACAATCTACCCTTTTATCTCTTACGTTTTGTCGTTTTTTTCCAATTTATTTCCTTTTGCGATAGGAGACTTATTTATCTTCCTTAGTATCGCGGGCGTGATTATTTATCCTATTTATGCCCGTCTCCGCAAAAAGTTGCCTTGGAAGAAAGTTTTATTGCGCGACGGCGAATATCTGTTGTGGATTTATGTATGGTTCTATCTGGCTTGGGGACTGAATTATTCTCAAAAGAACTTTTACCAACGAACCGAAATCCCGTATACAGCCTACACTCCCGAAAATTTTCAGGAGTTCGTTGACGACTATATCACCCAATTAAATCGTTCGTACACCCCTGTAAATAGTATCAACCAGGATTTGATACGGGAAGAAACCGTACGAATCTATAATCAGTTAAGTGATAGCTTGGGCGTGCACCGACCTCCGCACGATCATCCGAGAGTAAAGACCATGTTGTTTACTCCGTTCATTTCCATGGTAGGAGTAACCGGTAGCATGGGGCCTTTCTTCTGCGAATTCACCCTTAACGGAGATTTGCTTCCCGCTAACTACCCCGCCACTTATGCTCATGAACTAGCCCACTTGTTAGGTATCACCAGCGAAGCGGAAGCCAATTTCTATGCCTATCAGGTTTGTACCCGTTCACAGGCAATGGGTATCCGTTTCTCCGGATATTTCTCTGTACTGGGGCATGTACTGGGGAATGCAAAAAGATTACTTTCAGAAGAAGAATATGCAAAACTCTTTCAACGCATCCGACCGGAAATTATTGAATTAGCCAAGAATAATCAAGCCTATTGGGCTGCCAAGTATAGCCCGGTAGTGGGAGCCGTACAGGATTGGATATACGATCTTTACCTGAAAGGAAACAAGATAGAAAGTGGCCGCCAGAACTACTCGGAAGTAGTAGGGTTATTGATTTCTTACCAGGAATGGAAAAAATGAATTAAATAGATAGATTTATGTCACATACCAGACAAGAACAGATGGAAGCCTTTGGACGCTTCCTGGACATTCTCGACGAACTGCGTGTTAAATGTCCCTGGGACCGTAAACAGACGAATGAAAGTCTGCGTCCCAACACCATAGAAGAGACTTACGAACTTTGCGATGCCCTGATGAGGGATGACAAGAAAGAAATCTGCAAAGAGTTGGGAGACGTATTATTGCACGTCGCTTTCTATGCTAAGATAGGCTCGGAAACAGGAGATTTTGACATCAAAGATGTTTGCGACAAGCTGTGCGATAAGCTGATTTTCCGCCATCCGCATGTCTTCGGAGAGGTGAAAGCAGAGACAGCCGGACAAGTTTCCGAGAACTGGGAACAGTTGAAACTTAAAGAGAAAGATGGAAATAAGAGTGTATTAAGCGGTGTGCCCGCTGCCCTGCCCTCGCTTATCAAGGCTTACCGTATTCAGGACAAAGCCCGCAATGTAGGTTTCGACTGGGAAGAACGGGAACAGGTTTGGGATAAAGTGAAAGAAGAAATAGGTGAGTTTCAGGAGGAAGTGGCCAACATGGATAAAGAGAAAGCGGAAGCTGAATTCGGCGACGTAATGTTCAGCCTCATCAATGCGGCACGCCTTTATAAAATCAATCCCGATAATGCACTGGAACTTACCAACCAGAAGTTTATCCGCCGCTTCAATTATCTGGAAGAGCACACCATCAAGGAAGGAAAAAGTCTGAAAGATATGTCTCTCGAAGAGATGGATGCCATTTGGAATGAAGCAAAGAAAAAAGGACTGTAACTTCCTTACCGGCATAAAAAAACAGAGGCTCTATCCCCACCGGACAGAGCCTCCATTTTACTCAAACAGAGCGTCTGTTCATACGAATCAGACGCTCTGTTTTTCTTTATTTCTTCTTTGAATCGTCTCCCTTGTCTTTGCTACGATTCATACCTTTTATCATTTCGCGGTGAAAACGCATCTCTGCACGTTGCACGAGAAAAATCTTCTTGCTTGAAAGAATCTTTTTAAACTTACCCAAATAAGTTTTATCAAGCTGGTCGGCAGCAATACGGTTGTTGGCCACTTTCTCGTTGATTTCTGCATATTGAGCTTCCGTCGTTTTATCATCCTTGCCTTTGCGCATCAAATCCCATGACTCATCATTCAGTTTCTTCTTTTTATCCTGGAGTTCAAAATAAACGGGAAAGAACTTGGCTGCTTCTTCTTTATTCAATCCAGCCTGTTCGATAATGAAAGCTTTTTGTTTTGCCCTGAACTCCTCCCGGGATAAATGCTGATCACATCCATCAGCAGCCCAAAGAACAGGCATAAAGCCACATAACAAAACGACCAATGCGATAAGTTTTCTCATTTTCTGTATTCAATCAGTTTTTATAAATCATTCTACACTTGCGTCACTCAAATAAACATATAACGAATAATCATCCAGCATGGCACGATCCACTGCTACATCAATCATTTCGTCAGATACGACTACTTCAGTATCCACTTCTGTCACCGCTACATCATCTGCTGCAGCAGGTTTATGATCTGTTGACGCTACCCGGATAATCAAGGCCGCCCCTACGAACATAGCTGCCATATAGAGCAATGGTTTCAGTCTTGTCCATGTGCTGACAGGTTCTTCCTTAAAAGCAACTTTCTCTTTTTCAGGAAGTTTATTCATTACCTCCGAAGTCAGGTTCTCAAAGTAACCATCGGGCACTTTGAAGGAATTTTCCTTTCCAAGCTTCTTCAATAAAATATCTTCTTCTTTCATACGTTTTTCTCCTCTCTTTTCATTAGACAGTGTCTCATTTAAAAGGTTTAATCTATTTCTTCTAAAAACTTCTCAATTTTCTTCACCGCATGATGATAAGATGCTTTCAGTGCACCGACCGACGTGCCGAAGATTTCCGACATCTCTTCGTACTTCATTTCCTGATAGTATTTCAGGTTGAACACCATACGCTGCTTTTCGGGCAAAGTCTGCAGGGCTTTTTGCAAGCACACCTGTATCTTGTCGCCCGAAAAGTAGGCGTCACTTTCCAGCTTTTGCACAACTACTGCTTCGGGATCGTCAATATCCACGGTAGTCATGGCACGCTGCTTATTCAGAAAGGTAAGACACTCATTCAGCGCGATGCGATAGAGCCAGGTCGACAGCTTCGCCTCGGCACGGAAATAATCGATATTCGTCCATGCCTTGATGAAAGTGTTTTGCAGGAGATCGTTCGCATCCTCATGCGACAGTACCATCCGGCGGATTTGCCAATACAATTGCTCGCTATACTGCCCCACAATCATTTCAAATCCTTTCCGCTGTGTACTCTCCTCCTGAAGGAGTTTCAGAACTTCGCGTTCGTTATAAGGAATCATAATCTCTCGTATCTGTATGTTTATTTATGGTTTCAAATTCAGGTTATTCATCGCCTCTAGTAAGGACGGATCATATTTATAAATGTCCTCACAATACCTCAAATTATTATCGGCAGACAGATAAACCGTCTGATAATCTATAAATAAAGGTATATATTGTTCCAAACTATAATGTTTCAATTCACGATAAGCCGCACTGATGGGCAGCTTCTTTCCCTCTTCACTCACCGGCTTGATATCCATTGCAATACGAATACGGTCTTCCAACAATTCATCCGGCTCTTTCAACAGGAAGAACGCGAAGTCGAGTGCTTTTTGAAGACGGACGCAACCGTGGCTCACCGCACGATTATTCCGTGTAAAAGCCCACCGTGACGGAGTGTCATGCAGATATACGGAATGAGGATTGGGAAAACGGAAGATGATACGTCCCAAGGAATTCCCTGTTTTGTTGTCCTGCTTCACCGTATAAGGTACGCCACTTCCTGCATACTTCGCCCATTTAATACTGTGGGGATCTACCTGGAGTCCATTCTTATCGTATACCTTCATGCGGTTACGGGTAAAATACGTCGTATCTCTGCGGTAAGTAGGAATGATCTCTTTCCGAATTATGCTTTGAGGCACATTCCAGTAAGGATTCAGTTCCATATAATAAATCCTGCTTGACAATAGAGGAGTTTTATTCTTCACAGTCCCTACACAAATACGCATCTCCAGAATAGAGTCTGTTTCTTCGTTGACAGCCTGCAACATAAATGCCGCCACATTGGCTATCACATATTTCTGTCCTTTATCCAATGCATATTGCCAACGTGCCCGCTCCATGTTTACCAATAGGCGGTCGCGATAATAATCCGTAGTATCTGTCACTCCCCAGCCATTCACACGAACCAGTTCTTCCTGCATCTTATGATAAAGCGGAGAAGAGGGTTGCGCCCTACGAAAAGCGGCGTTAGGATTTGCACGCAAAGAGTCGAGAGCAGCCATCGCAAATTTCACATCACATTGTTTCAAAGGAATGTGGTCGATCGAATCATTCCATCTGCGCGCCGAAGGCAGGAATCCAAACTTCAATTGACACACATACGAGAGATAGGCGGCTGTCAACTGATATTCCACGTCTGCCAGCAGGCGGTTCATCGTCTTCCCTTCGCGCAGCTTCAAGGTTCGTATCTGTTGCAATTCCTCACGGATGCTATCGACAGGATACAGATTCGGATTAACTCCATGTTGTGAAATGTTTTCTAACCAGAATAACATCGAGTCTGCCACCTGTACGGCAGGTTTATCGGATATGAGAGAATCGTTCAGCCAAAAGAATTCATCCTTTTCCTGATAATGTGCCAGCAAAACCGAATCCCAGGGAGTTACCGGATTCTCGTTCAGGCCAATACGAATCATCTGATGAATGCTGTCTGCATTTATTTGATAAGCAGGATGGAACAGTTCCCGGAGGGAAGACAAAGAATCCGGTATCGGAGATTGAGGTTTCTCTTTTTTACAGGCTGCCAGGCAACCGAAGAGCAGGATGATTACTCCCCAGAGCAGTCGACTACTTTTCATAGACAGTCCCTCCATCAACGTCAATACACAAATTTTCTTTCGCTAAAATGGTTTGTGGAAAAATGGCAGACGCTTCATGAAGTAAGACAGATTCATCTTCATAACGGGCGGAAAAATGTCCGATCACCAGTTGTCTCACATTGGCATCCAAAGCAAGCTGCGCAGCTTGCGCAGCAGTGGTATGATAAGTTTCCTTAGCGCGTGCCTGTTCGGTCTGTGCAAAGGTGGCCTCATGGAAAAGCAAATCTACATTTTTAATTTGTTCAGCAAGGGACGGACGATAGATTGTATCGGAACAATAAGCATATTTACGCACCGGAGCCGAAGGGCGGGTTAAACGTAAATTAGGTATTACTTCTCCATCGGGAGTTACAAAATCCGCTCCGTTCTTGATGCGGTTCAGTTCATAGACCGGGACTTTATAAAAGTCTACCATGTCCCTGATGATATGATTAGGACGCTGTTTCTCTTCAAAAAGGAAACCACAACAGGGAATTCGATGTTTTAAAGGGATTGTGGTTACAGTCACCGAACGGTCATCGTAAATGAGCATCGGTTCTTTCGTTTCGAATTCATGGAAGAACACCTTATAAGTCAAAGTCTTGCAAAAGAAAGCAAGCATCGGCGCAAACAACTCTTCCAGTCCTCTTGGAGAATGAATATGTAAATCAGCAGTTCTCCCTAATAATCCGAATGTAGAGATCAGTCCCAACAATCCGAAACAATGGTCACCATGTAGATGAGAGATGAAGATATGATTCAATCGGGAAAATTTCAGTCGCGAGCGGCGTAATTGCATCTGTGCTCCCTCGCCACAATCAATCATAAATAGTTTTTCACGCAAGTTTACGACTTGAGAGGTCGCAAAATGTCGCGTAGTAGGCAAAGCAGAACCGCATCCCAATATATGTAACTCAAATTTTTCCATGGTATGCAAAGATAGGACATTTCACATTTAATCTTGCAAAGGAAAAGGAAATATTTCACCCCAGGGTTATACAGATTTTGATAATTTATTTTTAGACATAAGAACAAAAGAACATAAAGGCAGCGCTTTGAAAATTATTTCTGTTGCTTATTGAACTGCTATTTTATTTTTTATTCTTTTGTTCTTATGTCTGAATTAAATTCCCTCTTATCTTCATTTCTTAAATCTGTGGTGAATAAAAAAAGCGCCCCCAAACGGGAGCGCCTTTCATTGGAAAATATTCTATTCAGATTATTTCTTTCCTTCCAACTGTTCTTTCAATGCAGCAAGAGCGTCGATATCGCCCAGCGTAGTTGAAGCAGCCTGGTTCTGGATCATCGGAGAATCTTCTCTCTTGTTGCTAGAAGATGACTTCTTAGCACCAGAAGCAGCTTTCTTTTCTGCTCTTTCTTCAGCCTTAGCTACATCTTCGAAGATACGGCTGTGAGACAGGATGATTCTCTTAGCATCTTTGTTGAACTCGATCACTTTGAATTCAAGTTTCTCATCCAACTGTGCTTGTGAACCGTCTTCTTTTACAAGGTGTTTCGGAGTTGCGAAACCTTCTACACCGTAAGGAAGAGCTACAACAGCACCCTTATCCAACATTTCGATGATTGTACCTTCGTGTACAGAACCTACAGTGAACACAGTTTCGAATACATCCCAAGGATTTTCTTCGAGTTGTTTGTGGCCAAGGCTCAAACGACGGTTTTCTTTGTCGATTTCCAATACCTGAACTTCGATGTCAGCACCAATCTGAGTAAATTCTGATGGGTGTTTTACTTTCTTAGTCCAAGAAAGGTCAGAGATGTGGATCAAGCCGTCAACACCTTCTTCGATTTCTACGAATACACCGAAGTTAGTGAAGTTACGAACTTTTGCAGTATGCTTAGAACCTACAGGATACTTTTCTTCGATAGTTTCCCATGGATCTTGTTTCAGTTGTTTGATACCCAAAGACATCTTACGTTCTTCACGATCAAGTGTCAGCACAACAGCTTCTACTTCGTCGCCTACCTTCATGAAATCTTGTGCAGAACGCAGGTGTTGGCTCCAAGACATTTCTGAAACATGGATCAAACCTTCTACGCCCGGAGCGATTTCGATGAATGCACCGTAGTCAGCCATAACGACCACTTTACCTTTCACCTTGTCACCAACCTTCAAGTCAGTGTCAAGAGCATCCCATGGGTGCGGAGTCAGTTGTTTCAAGCCAAGAGCGATACGTTTCTTTTCATCATCGAAGTCAAGGATAACAACGTTGAGCTTCTGATCCAGTTCAACCACTTCTTTCGGATCGCTAACACGTCCCCAAGAAAGGTCAGTGATGTGGATCAAACCGTCTACGCCGCCAAGGTCGATGAATACACCGTAAGAGGTGATATTTTTAACAGTTCCTTCAAGAACTTGTCCTTTTTCAAGTTTACCGATAATTTCTTTCTTCTGTTGTTCCAGTTCAGCTTCGATAAGAGCCTTGTGAGATACAACAACGTTTTTGAATTCCTGGTTGATTTTAACCACTTTGAATTCCATTGTTTTGCCAACGAATACATCATAGTCGCGGATCGGTTTAACGTCGATCTGAGAACCCGGCAAGAATGCTTCGATTCCGAATACGTCTACGATCATACCACCCTTAGTGCGGCACTTGATGTAACCCTTGATAATTTCTTCATTTTCCAGAGCAGCGTTAACGCGATCCCAAGAACGAGTAGCGCGAGCTTTTCTGTGTGACAGAACGAGCTGTCCTTTTTTGTCTTCCTGATTTTCGATGTATACTTCTACAGTATCACCGATCTTCAGATCCGGATTGTAACGGAACTCATTCAATGGGATGATACCGTCTGATTTGTAACCGATGTTCACAACTACTTCACGCTTGTTCATTGCGATTACGGTTCCGTCAACAACCTCACGGTCGTTCACTTTGTTAAGCGTACCGTCGTAAGCTTTTTCCAGTTCATCGTGGCTAACGTTGGTTACTGTTTCGCCATTTTCATAAGCATCCCAGTTGAAATCTTCAATAGGAGCTACGTTCTTTAAGTTTTCCATTAATAAATAAATTGTTTAATACTTTAATTAAATAAGACATTATATTATCTATAAATCGGGCGCAAAGGTAGGAATATTTTCTTGATTGACAAAAGAATGGCAGAAGAAAAGAGAATTATATCCGTATTTTTTGTAATATTGCAATCTTTAATTTATACAGTTTTTGCCATGGACGAGAGATTGGACAAAGTCAAGGTGCAATGCGACTATTTACCGCTTATTAATTTTGCGATACAACAAAACGGTGCATCAATCATTCATCAGCTTTCTATTGAGAATACAACGCCTGCCCCGCTGAAGGACATTCAGGTACAAATCACGACAGAACCGACTTTCGGAAACGCCGCTCCGATAGCTGTGGCACAGATTCCGCCCAATGAATCGATATGCCTGTCGTCATTCAATCTCACTTTGTCCGCCAACTATTTCACACAGCTGACCGAACGTTTATCCGGCAATCTGAAAATTGAAATTACTTCCGAAGCAGAATCCGTATTCTGCCAAACCTACCCTATCGACATTCTGGCATACGACCAATGGGGAGGGCTCAATGTATTGCCCGAAATGCTGGCCGCTTTCATCACCCCCAATCATACAGCCATTGTGCCAATCATCAAGAGAGCCGCTTCCATCCTGGGACAATGGACTGATAATCCGTCCCTCGACGAATATCAAAGCCGCACTCCGGACCGGGTAAGGAAACAGATGGCCGCCATCTACACGGCTATCACGGAACAACAGATTATATACAGCACCATCCCCGCCAGCTTCGAGGAATATGGGCAACGTGTACGGCTAGCCGACTCCGTAATGGCACAAAAACTGGGAACCTGTCTGGATATGGCCTTGCTCTATGCTTCCTGCCTGGAAGCAATCGGTCTGAATGCACTCATTATCATCACTCAAGGGCATACTTTTGCGGGAGCCTGGCTAGTGCCGGAGACTTTTCCGGATCCTACCATTGACGATGTTTCCCTGTTAACCAAACGGACAGCCGAAGGAATATACGACATTACTTTAGTTGAAACGACCTGCATGAACATGGGACATTCGTCCGATTTCGACAATGCAGTGAAGAAAGCGAACGGAAAGCTGACGGATGGAAACAGTTTCATTCTTGCCATAGATGTGAAAAGAGCGAGACATTCGGGCATCCGCCCCATCCCCCAACGTACTCTGCACGGGCAGGTATGGGGAGTAGAAGAAAAGGAGACCGACATTCAAAGAAGTGCCGTTCATGCCACTCCGCAAAGTATCAATCCGTATGATTTATCGGGCAATGAAACCCAGGCCGTGATTACCAAACAACTGTTATGGGAAAGACGGTTGCTGGATTTAAGCCTGCGCAACAACCTGCTGAATATCCGGATTACCAAAAACACGCTCCAACTCATCCCGGCTAATCTATCCTGTCTGGAAGATGCATTGGCCGACGGAGAAGAATTCCGCATCCTCCACCGCCCTGCCGATTGGGAAAGTCCGGCGATGGATTTCGGGATTTATTCCTCCATACCGGAGTCTGATCCCATGGTTGGTTTCATCAACTCGGAACTTTCACAGAAAAGGTTACGTTTCTATCTGCCCGAAAACGATTTAGGTAAGGCACTGACTCACTTATACCGCTCTTCGCGTACTTCTATCGAAGAGAATGGAGCCAACACACTCTATCTGGCTCTCGGACTTTTGAAATGGTACGAGACACCTTCCAGCGAACGCCCCCGATATGCCCCCATCTTGCTATTACCGGTTGAAATTATCCGTAAATCGGCAGCCAAAGGTTACGTAATCCGCTCCCGGGAAGAGGAAACGATGATGAATATCACCTTATTGGAAATGCTTCGCCAAAACTTCGGAATCTCCATATCAGGATTGGACCCGTTGCCTACCGACGAAAGCGGTGTAAACGTCAAACTGATCTATTCCATTATCCGCAACAGCATCAAGAACCAGCGTAAATGGGACGTGGAAGAGCAAGCGATTCTGGGTATCTTCTCTTTCAACAAGTTCATTATGTGGAATGACATTCACAACAATGCCAACAAACTGGTTCAGAACAAGATTGTGTCCAGCCTCATCAACGGAAAGATAGAGTGGGAAGCCGCCACAGAGGAAATAGATGCAACGGATATGGACAAACAAGTGTCGCCCGCAGACATTGTATTACCCATCATCGCCGATTCTTCGCAACTGGAAGCCATCTACGAAGCCGTACACGACAAGACTTTCATCCTGCACGGGCCTCCGGGAACAGGAAAATCGCAAACGATTACCAATATTATCGCCAACGCGCTTTACAAAGGAAAACGTGTTTTATTTGTAGCGGAAAAGATGGCCGCCCTCTCCGTTGTGCAAAACAGATTGGCAGCTATCGGGCTGGCTCCGTTCTGTCTGGAAATTCATTCCAACAAGACAAAGAAATCCGCCGTTATCTCTCAACTAAAAGAAACCACGGAAATTATCAGGCAGACACCTCCCGAAGAATTCAGAAAGGAAGCGGAACGCCTGCTGAATTTACGAGCGGAATTGAATCAATATATCGAAGCCCTGCATAAAGAATACCCGTTCGGAGTTTCATTATATGACGCCATTATTCATTATCAATCCGTGGACGTCGAATCTTGTTTTGATATTCCACAAGCTTATCTGGATACATTAGATAAAGACACATTTGCCCAATGGGAAGATGCCATCGAGCTGCTAGTCCGGACGGCCAATGCGTGTGGACATCCTTACCAGCATCCATTAACCGGTATCTCGATTACCGAATATTCATCAGCCGTTAAGGAGGGATCCTCCCAACTGCTCACCGGATTTATCGACCTGTTGACCACCATCCGGCAGAAGCTGGATGTATTCTCCATACTTCTAAAAGATACGGATATACACCCTACACGCAAGGATTTCCAGACAATCTCCCACATCATCCGGAGAATACTCGACATTCCAGAACTGACTCCCGGATTGCTGACTTTGCCATTGCTCAACGAAACACTGAATGAATACCGGGAAGTAGTGGTTCACGGACGGAAACGGGATGAACAAAGGAAAGAGATAGAAACCGGATTCACCCAAGAAATCCTGTCCATCAACGCAAAGCAGATGTTAGCCGAATGGAACCGGGTATCCGATCAATGGTTCCTTCCCAGATATTTCGGACAACGGAAAATCAGAAAGGCAATCAACGTATATGCTTTAAAAACGATTGAAACAGAAGACATCAAACCTCTGCTCCACCGCATTATCCGGTATCAGGAAGAAGCAGAAGCCGTCCGGAAATACATCGGGCAACTTCCCTCCCTATTCGGACGCCCCGGCAAGAACGAGGATTGGAACACCATTGAGCAGATAATCGACGACATGACTTCCCTTCATTCGCATTTGTTGAACTACGCAAAAGACATTGCCAAAGTTTCGCAAATCAAGCAGAATTTGTCCGCACAACTCACTGAAGGAATTCAAACATTCAGAGACATCCATGCTCATTCTTTCAATGAACTGTATCAGCTCGCAGATACACTCACAGCCACCGAAAAGAAATTGTCCGGCATGCTGGGTATCTCGATCGAAGAACTTTATACCGATTCAGCCGACTGGATAACGATTGCCTTGTCAAAAGCCCGAACCTGGAAAGAGAACCTCGACAAGCTCAAGGACTGGTATCAGTGGCTACAAGCCTACCAAACCCTGCATAGTCTGGGAATAGGATTTATCGCGACGGAATATAAAGAAAAGAATATTCCTACCAGCCAACTTACAGACAGCTTCCGCAAGAGTTTCTATCAGGCAGCTATCCGGTATATCATTGCCAAAGAGCCGACTCTGGAATTATTCAACGGTAAGATATTCAATGACATCATTGCTAAATACAAACAAATATCCGCCAAATTCGAAGAAACGACGCAAAGAGAATTATTTGCCCGGTTGGCCTCCAACATTCCGTCTTTCACTCACGAGGCCATCCAAAGTTCCGAAGTGGGTATCCTTCAAAAGAATATCCGCAACAATGCCCGCGGCATATCTATTCGCAAGCTATTCGACCAAATTCCCACTTTGTTGTCGCGCATGTGCCCGTGTATGCTGATGAGTCCTCTTTCCGTCGCTCAATTCATCGATACGGACGCTGATAAATTTGATTTGATTGTCTTTGATGAAGCCTCACAGATGCCTACTTATGAAGCGGTGGGCGCCATTGCACGGGGTAAAAACGTCATTATCGTAGGCGACCCGAAACAAATGCCTCCTACCAGTTTCTTCTCGGTCAACACCATTGATGAAGACAACATTGAAATGGAAGATTTGGAGAGTATCCTTGACGACTGTCTCGCTCTGTCTATCCCTTCCAAATATTTATTATGGCACTACCGAAGCAAACATGAGAGCCTCATCGCTTTCAGCAACTCCGAATATTACGATAACAAACTGATGACTTTCCCCTCACCGGACAACATTGAATCGAAAGTCAGGATAGTCAACATCAACGGTTACTATGATAAAGGCAAGTCGCGCCAGAACCGGGCGGAAGCTCAAGCTGTGGTGGACGAAATAGCCAGAAGATTGAGAAGCGAGGAATTAAGAAAGAAAAGTATCGGTGTAGTCACTTTCAGCATTGTCCAACAAGCCTTGATAGAAGACTTATTATCCGACCTTTTTATCTTTTACCCCGAACTGGAAACTCTTGCGCTGGAATGCGACGAACCGTTATTTATCAAGAACCTGGAGAATGTGCAGGGAGACGAACGCGATGTTATTCTCTTCTCTGTGGGCTATGGCCCGGATGCAGAAGGGCGCGTCAGCATGAATTTCGGACCACTGAACCGGGCAGGCGGCGAAAGAAGATTGAATGTAGCCGTTTCCCGTGCCCGGTATGAGATGATTATCTATTCCACCCTAAGGTCGGATATGATCGACCTGAACCGGACTTCTTCCATTGGAGTGGCCGGACTAAAACGTTTCCTCGAATATGCGGAGAAGGGAACCCGAAGCACCATCAACAGCGTGACAAGACAACTGTCGGAAACAACAGTCTCCATCGAAACGATCATTGCCGACAGACTGCGCTCATTGGGTTACACCGTGCATACAGACATAGGTTGCTCCGGATACAAGATAGACATAGGTATCGTCGACACCGAGAACACCTCTAACTATCAGTTAGGTATTATCTGCGACGGCAAAAACTACAAACGTACCAAGACCGCACGTGACCGGGAAATTGTGCAGAATAATGTATTGAAAGCACTCGGATGGGACATCTACCGGATATGGACAATGGACTGGTGGGAAAAGCCGGACGAAGTAATAGCAACTATCCAAGAGGCTATCGCCCGAAAAAAGAGTTCAAAGGTCGGCTCTATGACAACAGCCGGAATTAACTCAACTCCGACAGAAGTGGCAGCACCTGCACCGACGGCACAGATAACCAACAATGAAATTTCATTCGTGCTCAAGGCATCGCCTGCTGCCCCTGAAAAGCAAGCTGCTTCCGTTCTTTCTACGCAAAACCGGATAGAACAAAAGTACAAGTTTGCAAAGATTACCCCATACAGTTATTCACCGGAAGACTTTTTCTTTACGGACAGTTACTCTATCCTCCTCTCCCAAATACGGAAGATTATGGAAAGCGAGGCGCCAATCAGTAAATCCCTGCTCTGTAAGAAAATCCTGTCCGAATGGGGAATCAGCCGCTTGGGAACACGGGTAGAGGCACAGATAGAAACAGCACTCGACACATTGAATATCTATCGCACAGAATACGAAGGACTTGTCTTCTGCTGGAACGACAAAGAGCAATGCGCTTCCTATTCAATCTATCGCCCGGTTTCCGACCGGGAAGCGACAGACATACCACCTGAAGAGATAGCCAATGCCATCCGGCAACTATTGACCGACTCCATCAGCCTGCCTGCGGCAGATTTGATAAAAGCATGCGCACAACAGTTCGGCTTTGCCCGTATGGGATCGAACATAGACGCTGCCATGCAAAGAGGTATTCGCGAAGCAGTGAAAAGACATTACGCCAAGATAGAAAATGAACGGGTAACGATTGCCAATTAGATTAATACCCTTTCTCCAAACATTTCAAACGGTTAATAGAATCGGATACATACGCATTGTCCGGTTCTATTGACCGCCAATAACAAAGTTCTCCAATCAGCCGTTTCAGATAGACAGGATCACTCGAGCCAATCCGGCGCTGATGTTCCGCCAAGCCTTTTGTCAGGATAAAATAGACATTCTTCCGGATCTCTCTCTTTCTGGCTTTAGGGATTGTCAGTTTCGCACCGGAAGAAACAGATACTCCTGTAATAATCTTCCTGCCATACTCATTGATAAAACGGGTCTTCTTATGATTCGGTTCGAATTTCTCATCACGGATGATTTGTTTGATCCGGGGAATGATTTGTTCTTTGGGAAACACATCTCCCGAAAAAGTCAGGTCATCGGCATAACGGGTATAAGCCAGTCCGTATTCCGCTGCCAGTGCCGCCAATTTCTTATCCATCTCATACCCCACGATATTGCTTAACGCCGGACTTGTAGGCGCTCCCTGCGGCAAGTGCCTGTACAAGCAGCACAACACTCCCAATACCTTAGACACATTTTCCGGATAACCAATCTTCTCAAATGTCTTTTTCACCCTCCGGCTCCGTATCGAAAAGAAAAAATCATGAATATCCATTTTCAAGACATACCGTTTTCCCAGATGGGGACTGGCATTATCAACCACAGAATGACCGCTCCGGAAACCTACTGCCGCCGGATAAATCATTGTCACAGATGATAATATTCGAGAATTAATAGTGGTTTGAATAGATTGTAATTCTTTGTCAGGAGCAGAAATCATCCGATAACCTCCCTTTCTTTTTCTCATCCAGAACTCCCGGTAATGTTCGGAAACATCCCGTAGAATTTCCTTCAACCGTGCCGTTTCCACTCCCAACAAGTTGGCGCACCAAACAACAGCCGATTCATCAAACTTTTGAACATACTGCGTTCTCGGAACAGTTCCCCCCAAAGCATGCCTAAGCCAGGCTCCGTGTTCCCATTTTACCTTAGTAGTCTTTTCTTCCTTACCACTGCTTGTTGCTTTCCATCTTTTATACCCCTCCTGTTTCCTGCTTGAAGAAATTATCTTATAAACAAGGAAAGCGGTGATAACAATGATCGTTATTAAAATTCCGTCCATTTTGTATATGCATATAAAAAAGAGAGAAGAGAGGATGAGTTATTTACTAAAATAAATTTAGGTATTTATACCTTAGAATTTATTTTCTAGGAAAATACCTGTGCTTATGAGGCGACTACACCTCTTTGATGCTAAATTCTGCCCTCATCCTCTCTTATACAAAGATAACTAAAATCTTTCGATAAAACAACCGGAACGAAGAAAACTATCGGTTGAACAACTCAAACGTGAACTTACAGCCTATTCCTCCAAATTTCCAGTTTTCGCTACTCACAAAAACTCCTACGTCGAAAATATGCGTACCGATGCCATATCCTACTTCCAGATAAGGTTGAAGGTGCGGCATAGAGAGGGCACTGATATAAATACGTTCATTCTGCACATAACGGGTATACTTCATCAGATGCCGGAGAATAAGGAACGAAGCTTCGTAGGTGAAATGCCCCCTTACATAACGGCGGGAGGAGTTATACCAACGTGAGTCAAGCACCTGAAATACTCCGCCGATTTCATCATTCCAACCTACGGGAAGATTATGGCGGGAGAAATTGGCAAAGTCCACAAAATACAACTCATCCTGATTGGTGAATGCTCCGAATCCGAAACGATAATAAATATTACGCATCAATCCCAACCGGATTTGATGCTGAAGGTCAAACTCTATTCTTTCATATTCACCCGTACTCTTGAACACTCCTTTAATACCTCGTTCATAATCGACCGAGAAAGTCGGGTATAAAGAATGGAGGTTAATCTTTCGCTTTCCGTTCATATAATAATAGAGTCCCGGAGTCCACTCTATCCGGATGCGGGGAGCAAAACTGATATAAGTGTTCTTGAATTTATCCATAAATTCCGGGGGCGGCATCGGATAATCACCGGTAATCACAAAACGGGAAGGCTCTACCGCTGTTCTTTTATGGGCAGAGAAACCCAGACCGATATCCAGTCCGTTGACTACTTCAACGGTATGACGGAAATTGAAATACAAGTCCTTAAAATAATCGAGATGAATTAAATCGAAATTGAAGATACTGTCCGGCATAGCTTTCAGTTCGTCCAGCACTTTACTACTATAAATACGGTTACCGTTACCCACATTCAACCGGAAGAATCCCCGTTTCTGCGGCCAGTATTCAAAATCGGCATTCAATGACCAGTAGAATTCCTTACGCGTAAAGTTGTATCCGAGTTTAGGCACAATGCGAAGTAACTTATCCCCTCTGAAAAGACGGTTATAACGAAAATCCTGTCGATAAGACAAACCATTGCTTCCACTATAACTGAATAAGAGCGGATTGATAAACGGAGAAAATCGCACACTTCCGATATTGGACAAATTGAATTTATAATCTTCTACCATCAAATCACCCATCGTTCCCCAAAAGGCCTGACTCTTGGACGGCTTTTCTACCGTTGTCGTGTCACGTCTAAGCGTATAGTCATGATATAGTTTTTTCTCACTTTCATTCAAAGGAATCGGCCGCATGATAGCAAAGGTAGAGGCGTCCGTCTTATAAGCGTTCGTGTCACACTGTAAAGAGAAAGATTCCGAAAGGTTATATTTTCTCTTCTCTTTCTTGCGCACCTTTTTTTCTTTCAGTTCGATGGATTTATAATCTAAAGAAGCGGTGTAATTACCATCCACCTTATTTCCGAGAAATTTGAAAAGAGCTTCTACGTCATAACGCACCGGCAGGAATTCATTTTTCTTGCCTACATCTCCCATCTGAATCCAACAGGTAAATGTTATCAGCTCCGATCTTCCCGAAAAACGAATTTCACGAACACTCCAAACGTTACTGCTGACCACCATATAGCCACCCACCAACTGATCGCTCTTGGTACGGGGAATAAAACGGATTCGATAATCCAGATTATTAGGGTCTCCCATCACGCTGTCTATTCGGTATTTATAGTATTTCTGTCCGTTTTTAGCCAGTGGTGATAATAAGCGTTCATCGTTCAGCAGAGATGAAGAGTAGATATTTACATTAAAGTATTCTAGCAACCCCGGCAATCCCCTGTTTCCCCTCACTGTTCCCTGGGAGGCTTTTACTTTTTGATCGTAAATATTGGGAGCCGTATAATGAAGATCACTATATGTTTCAAGCAGATATTCGCGAACCCCCTTTTGCAAACGAAACATAGAAGGTACATAACGAAGAATAAAATTCTTCTTCTGAATGTCCATCTTACCTTTTATATATAGGTTCGCACGATAATCGCTGACGATCGTTTCATACAAAGGTGCAAAAGTCATTACACGTTCTATAATGGAGTCGGCGGAGATTTCCTGATGGGTATAAGGATTCATTATATAATTATTGGCTGCCCCCTTTGGTATAAAAGAGAACAGACACAATATGCATCCTATCAATATTTTATCTCTCAATCGTCGTATCTCCTTCATTAACGCAGGCAAATATAAAAAAGAATATCGAAAAGCAATGGAATTAAGCTACTAAAAAGAGTTATCAAGGGCAGGAACCTCTTCATTGGATTAATATAGATATAAGAATAAACAAAAACGACTCATGTTTGAATGCATGAGTCGTTGATTAATAATAGGAGAAAGATTATAATTTCTCTATTTCTTCTTTCGAAATACCCGTAGATTTTATGATAATATCATCAGCTACTCCTAGCTCTTTCAATTTACGGGCTGTTTCTCGTATACCCTTTTGCATTCCTTTTTGTTCTGCAAAATCCAACGTATTAAAATAATCGTTGTAAACTTTCCATTCTTCCTCGTACTGCATTCTTTCCTCTTGGGTCATATTCGCTTTGGAGGCCAACTTTTCTAGTCGTTCAAAAACGGCTTTACGAGCCTTGAAAGGCATTCGATCAAGTGTATCCATGTGCTTTAATATATAAATCCAGCGTTCAAAATCATTTTCACATTCATCCTCTTCTTTATTAAAGTTCGGCAATTCAATAAAGATTTGCCGGAACTTACTGTTGAAAAGCTTACCTGTATCCCTGTCAGAAAGGATAACATCCGTTCTGATTTTAGAGGGTATATCCTTGTCCATCACGAAGTTCATGAAGAACACTCCATACACAGCATCTAATTGAAAGTTCCAAATTCCCTTTCTCGCTTGTTGAGTTATAGCCCTAGAGAGATAGAAGAGGGCACGGTCTTTAAAGTAAGGCTGCTCCCGGTTCTGCATTTCTACGATAATATGCTCCCCTGTATTGGTTCTGCAATATATATCATAGATAAGTCCTCGTTCTGTTTTTACTTCCGGCTGCTGTTCGTTGTTAAGGAACTGAATGTCGGTAATTACATGCTCTCCTACGAGCAAATCATTCAAGAAGTCAATTAACAACTCCTTTTCTACCTCTCTGCCGAATAAAAACTTAAAGCCAAAATCGGTAAAGGGATTGATAAATCTTCCCATTATTATGTTGTGTCTCAATTATAAAACAAAGATAGAGTTTTTTTGTTGAATTTCCTCAAAGATAGGATAAAAGAAAACTTCAATATTCATAACAGTATGGATTTGAACTAATTCATAGTATAGGAGCTTGAACTAAACATTACATAATGAAAAAACTATCTATCATACTATCATTCATTTTAGTAATGTTTTAATTATCACTGTAATATCTATGATAGATAGCTTTAAAAAAATGTATCTATCATACTTTTACCAGTAAAAACGGGTTACCTATCATCTACAAAATAGCCGTATAAATATCCTATAAGCATAAGACGGCTTGTTTTTGTCATAATGAAGCCATATAAATCCGAATATCGCAGCTCAAAAATCCCACTTAAACGGCGATAAGTTTATAGCCCACAAGTGTGTGCTGCATAGCCCGCATATGTAGGCTGTATGGTTTACATGCGTGGGCTGTACGGCACACACTTGTGAACTATAGAAATACTGCCGCTCCTCATAGATAATTAAGCTGTCAAATACAGGTTATCACCCTATAAAGTGTGCATTCGTATGTCTTTAAATGGATTATCTCACCTAATGCTACACTAAAATAGATACAGTATAGGAATGATAGATGTCCCTTTTTACTAATAAAAGTATGATAGATACATTTTTTTAGAGCTATCTATCATACTTATTCTTTTGATAATTAGAATATTATTAAAATGAATGATAGTATGATAGATGTTTTTTCTATTGTGTATGACCGAATCCATACAGTTTCACTCATTTTCGCACTGTTTCATTCATTTCCATACAAATAGAAACTAAACAAATACAAGTCTAATGTATTTCCGCATAAAAAATAGAAAATTCCAATATCGGTTAATATAAGGTATTAGTATATACTAAATGAAAAAGAAAGATGCTTACTCCTACCTTTAATTTTTCCTTTTATTCTTGACAAAGAAGAAAATTGTCGTATCTTTGTGATACTCTTCATATCAACCAGGCAGGGAACCTGCCTCGTTTCGTGGCAGGCATTTTTATGCCTGTCCTGATGCTTCATATGGCGGTTTCGTACCCCCGTGTGGAGTGTTAATGCACCCACTGCCTGGTTGGTGAAGAGTAACGGGAAAGGCGGAACCGCTCTTATTTTATAGAAAATCTTCGCCTACCACCTTATTCATAATTATATTATGGAAACAAAACAAGTTACCGTTCAACCAGCGGTGGGAGGCATGATAAAGGCTTCCAAAGATTCATTTGTTATTCCTAAAGAAGAATTAAAGGATTTCTACCTTAAATTCGCTTTCCTTCTGGACCCGGATTCTTGCTCCGTAAACCGTACCGAATTCGAACTATTAAACATTCTGCTGAAAAACCTAAAAAAAATCCTGGCAGCATTGACTCACCTCAACACCCATCCTTGGGATGAAGGCATTGCAGAAATCCAAATTTCATGCGGTGCTTATTCCATACAAGACAACTTGAGCAAAGAAAAACGTATGCAGATGAACACCTCTACGGGTAAACACCTACAATTTCTCACCCAAATGGCTGTGAGCAGCCCAGTGTTCAAACTGTTATTCAAGAACTATCACAACCATTATATCCAAGTGGAAAGTTTGGTTAAACAGATGGCTAAAGAAATCAACGAACAGCAACAATAAGAATAGAAGTTGGAGAATCAACAGAGGGGGTACTTTTAGAAAAACACATTATTTTTCAAAATACCCCCTCTAAAATAGGGGTACTTTCAGAAAAAACATATAATTTTGCGCCATCAACCGATAAAAAAATAGACCATTTATGTCAAAAATGCGTTTTTTTGCCTTACAAGAGCTTTCCAACCGGAAACCTCTGGAAGTTATTGCCCCTTCCAACAAACTCTCTGATTATTATGGTAGCCACGTGTTCGACCGCAAGAAGATGCAGGAGTATCTTCCCAAAGAAGCTTACAAAGCTGTAACCGACGCTATCGAAAAAGGTACGCCTATCAGCCGTGAAATAGCAGATTTAATTGCTAACGGTATGAAAAGTTGGGCTAAGTCACTCAACGTCACTCACTACACACACTGGTTCCAGCCTCTGACAGACGGAACAGCCGAAAAGCATGACGGCTTTATCGAATTCGGCGAAGATGGCGGAGTGATTGAACGCTTCTCCGGAAAACTACTGATCCAGCAAGAGCCGGATGCTTCTTCTTTCCCTAACGGCGGCATCCGCAACACTTTCGAAGCACGAGGATATACAGCCTGGGATGTTTCTTCACCGGCATTCGTAGTAGATACCACTCTTTGTATCCCCACTATCTTCATTTCTTATACAGGTGAAGCGTTGGATTACAAAACTCCATTGTTGAAAGCACTTGCCGCTGTAGATAAAGCAGCAACGGAAGTCTGTCAGCTATTCGACAAGAACATCACACGCGTATATACCAATTTAGGATGGGAACAGGAATATTTCCTTGTAGACTCCTCCTTATATAATGCACGCCCCGACCTCTGCCTGACAGGACGGACACTGATGGGGCACTCTTCTGCCAAAGACCAACAGTTGGAGGATCATTATTTCGGCTCTATCCCTCCACGTGTCACTGCATTTATGAAAGAACTCGAAATCGAGTGTCACAAACTCGGTATTCCTGCCAAAACCCGTCATAACGAAGTAGCTCCCAACCAATTTGAGTTGGCCCCTATTTTCGAAAACTGTAACCTTGCCAACGATCACAACCAGCTCGTCATGGATTTGATGAAGCGTATCGCCAGGAAGCATCATTTTAATGTACTCCTGCACGAAAAGCCATATAGCGGAGTAAACGGTTCGGGCAAGCACAACAACTGGTCACTCTGCACAGATACCGGTATCAATCTGTTCGCTCCCGGAAAGAATCCGAAAGGCAATATGCTATTCCTCACATTTCTGGTAAACGCCTTAATGATGGTTTATAAAAACCAGGATTTATTGCGTGCCTCCATCATGAGCGCCAGCAACAGCTATCGTTTGGGAGCCAATGAAGCTCCTCCCGCCATCCTCTCTTGCTTTCTGGGTTCACAACTCTCGTCTACTCTCGACGAAATTGTCCGCCAGGTAGGAAATGAGAAAATGACGCCGGAAGAAAAAACCACACTGAAGTTAGGCATCGGACGTATCCCCGAAATTTTACTGGATACCACCGACCGCAACCGTACTTCTCCTTTCGCATTCACCGGAAACCGTTTCGAATTCCGCGCCGCAGGTTCTTCTTCCAACTGTGCTGCCTCTATGATTGCAATCAATGCGGCCATGGCAAACCAGCTGAACGAATTCCGGGCATCGGTAGAAAAGCTGATGGAAGAAGGAGTTGGCAAAGACGAAGCTATCTTCCGCCTGCTGAAAGAAACAATTATCGCCTCCGAACCGATTCGTTTCGAAGGGGACGGTTATTCCGAAGAATGGAAACAAGAAGCTGCACGCCGCGGACTGACTAATATCTGCCACGTACCGGAAGCCCTGATGCACTATATTGATAACCAATCCAAATCAGTACTTATCGGCGAACGTATCTTCAACGAGACCGAATTGAACAGCCGTCTGGAAGTGGAACTGGAGAAATACACCATGAAGGTGCAAATCGAAGGCCGTGTATTGGGCGACCTCGCCATCAATCACATCGTACCAACTGCCGTTGCCTATCAGAACCGTTTGCTCGAAAATCTTCGCGGACTGAAAGAAATATTCCCGGCTGAAGAATATGAAGTATTAAGTGCCGACCGTAAAGAACTGATTCGTGAGATTTCACACCGGGTCACTTCTATCAAAGTACTCGTGCGCGACATGACCGAAGCAAGAAAAGTAGCCAACCACATGGAAAACTACAAAGAAAGGGCATTCGCATACGAAGAAAAAGTACGCCCGTATCTTGACCAAATCCGCGACCACATCGACCACCTGGAGATGGAAGTGGATGACGAAATATGGCCGTTGCCTAAATATAGAGAACTGTTGTTTACCAAATAAAATGTCTGCAAGATTGCACGAAAGCTCCCACTTTTGTGCAATCTTTTTATAGATTCGTTCATTTTCTCATTTTTTCTTTTTACTTTTGTGCTGTATAACACAGTTTTGTAGCACTCATGGTAAAAATGAATATGTCAGACATCGATATTTCGGAACCATTATCCGATATGTTAGCTCCTCTAAACAATGAGCAAAAGGAGTTTCTGATGAATAATTATACGATACAAACCTACAAAAAGAATGAAACCATCTACTGTGAAGGAGAAACGCCACATCATCTGATGTGTCTCATCAGTGGAAAAGTGAAAATCTTCAAAGATGGTGTGGGGGGTAGAAGTCAAATTATCCGCATGATTAAACCACGCGAATACTTTGCATATCGTGCTTATTTTGCCAAACAAGATTTTGTAACTGCCGCAGCAGCTTTCGAACCTTCCGTTGTTTGCCTGATTCCTATGAGTGCCATCACTACGCTGGTTGCCCAAAATAATGACTTGGCCATGTTCTTTATCCGCCAACTTTCCATTGACTTGGGTATCTCTGACGAACGTACCGTTAATCTGACACAAAAACATATTCGCGGACGTTTGGCCGAATCACTCATCTTCCTGAAAGAAAGTTATGGACTGGAAGAAGACGGTTCTACGTTGAGCATTTATCTTTCACGTGAAGATCTGGCAAATCTTTCCAATATGACTACTTCGAACGCTATCCGTACCTTGTCGCAATTCGCTACGGAAAGACTGATTACTATCGACGGAAGAAAAATCAAAATCATCGAAGAAGAAAAGCTGAAGAAAATAAGCAAGATTGGGTAAGAGAGTTTCTGCACCAATCGTTCCACCCTAAATAGTGAACATACATATAGAAAATATAATTGCAGACATAAAACGTGGCAACAAACAGGCTTTCAAAAAGCTATTTGATGACTACTATCCTATTCTTTGCGTGTTCGCATCCCACTATATTGAAGACAAAGAAGTTTGCAAAGACATCGCACAAGATGTATTGTTAGCTTATTGGGAACGGAAAGAAGATTTTGACGACATTTTGAAAGTAAAAAGCTTCCTTTATACCGTCACCCGAAATAAATGTCTGAATCACTTAAAACATGAGCAATTAGATATTCCCTATTTTTCTGGACAGGAAGAGTTCGATAGTGGCTTCGAAGCTGCCATTATCGAACAGGAAACATTCCACATGGTTCGCAAAGCGGTAGAAGAATTGCCTACCCAAATGCGAAATATCATCTTATATTCTATGAAAGGGTTAAAAAACCATGAGATTGCTGACAAATTGCAAATTTCAGAAGGCACTGTCCATACGTTAAAGAAATTCGCCTATCGCAAACTTCGCGAAAGTCTCAAAGGCATAAATTACACCTTATTACTATTTTTATGCAAATAAAGTAACTTTTTGATTACCCCGTTTTTTCGATTGGATTGTTTTACTTATATAACAAATCGAAAAAACGATGAATTCATTTAAAGAAAAATTTAAAATTGCAAAAATCTTAGCTTCTCTATTCACTCATTCGTCTACCCCCGAAGAGGAAAAGAACTATCGTGCATGGTTGGATGAAAACCCGGAACATCAAAAGATAGCCGACCGGATATTAAATAAGGAAACGTATGAAGAAAACAGCCGGTTAATAAAAAGCTTCTCTTCACAAAAAGCGTGGGAGAAAGTCTATCCGTTATTAGGAGGCAATCAATCGGGTACTGTTTTTTCGTGGAAAAAGAGTCTGAAATATGCAGCTCTCATCTTATTGTTATTAGTACCTGCTTCTTACTTTATCTATCATTGGATATCCGAAGAAACGATTAGCGACATCACTCCGGGAACCCTTGGTGGGGAACTGATCTTGAGTGACGGCAAATCTTTCAATCTTTCCGACAATAATCTTCCTGAGAATGCAGTCAGAGCATTTGTGATCGATTCTAAAGGGATCAACTATCAGATTCCCGCCAACAAACCGCAAGTAAAAGAAATCCAAAACACACTACGCACATTGCAGGGGATGGAATGTCTTATCACGCTTTCCGACGGCACGAGGGTACATCTCAATGCGGAAACCCGGCTGACTTATCCGGTTTGTTTCAGCAGCAAAGAACGTATTGTGCAAATTGAAGGGGAGGCTTATTTTGATGTTGCCCCGGACAAGGAGCATCCGTTTATCGTAAAAACATCGCATACATCTATCCGGGTAACGGGAACGTCGTTCAACGTAAGAGCCTACGCTGATGAAGATACGGAAAGTACAACCTTAATCAGTGGAACAGTAAGAATCAACAGTGGAAATGAAGAATTCGAATTAGTTCCCAACCAGCACTATACATATAATAAAAATACCGGTACAAATACCGTCGCCAACGTAAACACTGATTTGTATACATCTTGGGAATCCGGATCATTTATCTTTTTAAATGTCCCTCTTGAGAATGTGATGTCATACCTGTCCAAATGGTATGGATTCCAATATTCTTTTGAAGACGAAGCAGCCAAACAGGTGCGTATCGGAGCTTACCTTAACCGCTACGCCAACATGAACCCGATTATCGACATGATTACAGAATTAAATCTGGTCAATATCAAACAACGGGAGGGCATCCTGCACATTTCCTACAAACAGTAATAATACATAATATAACTAACGCATTATGAAAAAACGAGTAAAATCCCTGCCATGGGTGGTATCTTATGCAAGCAGAAACTTTGTGAAGTTCTGTCTTTTATGGATATTCTCCCTTTCTTCACTCATGATTCAAGCACAGGACAATCAGAGAATCTCCATCGACTTGAGAGGAGAAACGCTGGAAGCAGCGCTCTGGTATCTGCAGAATCGTACGAAATTTGTCTTTATGTATGGAACGGAAGATGTCGCTAATGTAACTGATATCACCATCAGAGCCAAAGACAAAACGATTACTGAAATTCTGGATGAATGTCTGGAAGGCACTAACCTGACTTACGAAATCTCTGGTAGCGCAATTGTTATAAAGAAAAGACAAAGCCAAAAGATAACCATCAGCGGTTGGGTCCGGGATACTAACGGTGAGGCCTTGCCCGGCGCTACTATCACGATCCGAGGTTCTAAACATGGAGCCATTGCAGGATTGGACGGGCAGTACACGTTTAATATTCCAGCACAGGAAGGGTTGATTCTTACGTACTCTTTTATCGGAATGGAAAAGAAAACGGTAAAATATACGGGTAAAAAAACCATTAATGTCACTCTGAACAGCTCCACCAGCACAGAAATAGATGAGGTGGTGGTAACCGGATACCAGAATATTCAACGTCGTGACATCGTTGGATCTATTACCAGCATCAAAGCAAAAGATATCATCATGCCTTCGTTTACTACTATTGACCAAATGTTACAAGGACGTGTAGCGGGTATGGTTGTAACCAATACAAGCAGTCGTGTAGGTACTGCCCCCAAGATTCAGATTCGAGGTACCAGTACGTTGCAAGGAAACCGTGACCCATTGTGGGTAGTAGACGGCATTATCCAGGAAGATTTTCAGGTAACATTAGACAGTGGCGACCTGATGACTAAAAATTTGCAAGACATTATCGGTAACCAGATTTCGTGGTTAAATCCCGCCGATATCGAAAATATCACCATCTTGAAAGATGCTTCCGCCACTGCCATCTATGGTTCGAAAGCCTCTAACGGTGTAATCGAAATCACCACCAAGAAAAATACTACTGACCGACTAACCGTAAACTACTCCGCCAACTTTAACATCGGACAACGTCCTAATTATGGGATGTTCAACTTCATGAACTCTCAAGAACGTGTCCGTTTCTCACAAGAAGCGTTTGATGCAGGGGTTAATTATATAGAAACACCTTATAAGGATCTTAACACCTATGAAGGTATATTACGGATGCTGCAGGAACATGATATTTCAGACATCGAATACAGAAAGCTTTATAACGATATGGAAACCCGTAATACAGACTGGTTCAAACGCCTGACACGTCGTTCGTTCAGCCATACTCACAACGTTAGTGTTTCCGGCGGAACAAACAAGTTCAGTTATTCAGCATCCATAGGATATAATAACAGTGAAGGCCAGGAAATCGGCAACGACAACGAACGTATGACAGGCCGTATCGCCCTGATGTTACGCCCTATAGAAAAGCTAACTATCAATCTGACTTTAAACGGTAGTGTTTCTACCACAAATGGCTTTTTCAACGAAGTCAACCCAATGAGTTATGCTACTAACACCAACCGCATCATCGATCCGGACGCTTATTATATGCAAAGGAACGGCTACAACTCTAAAACTGGTAAGATACAAACCCTTTCATACAATTTTATCAATGAACGGGACAACAGCGGTTCAAAAGCACGTTCGAACTTCATGTCCGCCTCACTAGATGTAAACTGGCGTATTCTTGATTGGGTAACCTACCAATTCACCGGAGGTTATTCGAATAACAATAGTACGAATGAAAGCTGGGCTACCGAACGTACTTACTATATTGCCAACGAGTATCGCGGCTACGATTTTAATTCCGTTACTCCCACCAGTGCTGAATTTAAAGCTGCGCAGCTTCCATTCGGAGGTATATTGTATACAAACGACAACAACCAGTATTCCTACAATATTCAGAACAAGTTACAATTCAGTAAAGCATTCAATCCTGATAACCGATTGAACGCATTATTGGGTATGGAACTCCGTTCATCTACAGCGAAAGGAACAGCCAATAAAGTTTGGGGATATGTGCCGGACAGAGGTGAACGTATTGTTGCTCCTACCATACCAAGTGAAGTGATAACTCCCAACAATCCTCCAACAGGCTGGGGAATATTAGGAGATATTTATAGTAGAGGCTGGCAAAGAACAGACAATACCAACAACTTCCTTTCATTCTTCGCTACTTTCGCATATTCATTCAAGAATCGCTATGTAGTCAATGCCAATGTACGAAATGATGCCTCCAACGTTTTCGGGCAGGATATAAACCATCGTATCGACCCGACTTATTCATTCGGTCTCTCCTGGAGAGCATCAGAAGAGGCTTTCTTTCAAAAACATTTGAAATGGATCACTACACTTAATTTCAGAGGAACATTCGGTATTCAGGGAAATGCTTTAACACGAGAAAGTCCTGAACTAATCTTAAGCCAACAGGGAGTACAACCCGGATATAATCGCTACTTCTCCACTATCGGCCAGATACCTAATCCATATCTCTCCTGGGAACGTACCAGAAACTGGAACTTCGGCGTGGATCTGGAACTGTTCCGTATGTTCTATATGAATCTGGAATATTATACCAGACGTTCCAATGCGGTAATCACCGTAGATTTGCCATTCGAATACGGAATTGATGATATGAAACGTAACGGTGGAATTATTTACAATCGGGGAATTGAATACACATTATCATTCACGCCTATCCAAAAGCGCGATTTCAGCCTGAACATCAACCTGAATGCCTCTAAAAACTGGAACAAAGGTGGAGAAACCAAAATTGACAGAAACACAGCAATGTACTTGAGAGGAGGTAGTACACAGATATTAAAAGAAGGTTATCCGCTGAGTGCATTCTGGTCATACTCTTTTGCTGGTCTTGACGGAAGTAATGGTAAACCAATGTTCAACTACGTTGAGGTCCCAGATGAAGAAAAGAGCAAAAGTATCGATCCGACTACTTACTTGGTATATTCCGGAGAAACAGAGCCGTACTTCACCGGAGGTCTCGGTTTTAGTTTCCGTTACAAATCTTTGTCATTAAATACCAGTTTCTCCCTTTTATTAGGTAGTAAAAAACGCTTGCCGTCACCTTACAGTGATTTTCAAGGAAGCGGCAGTATGATGCCGGATCCAACCAAAAATGTAAACCGCGATTTACTAAACCGTTGGCAAAAGCCCGGAGATGAGGTCTACACAAATATTCCCGGACTTCCGACATGGCCGATAGAAATAGGGTGGACCCTGCCTAATACAGATAGTGCAGAATCAGCTATTGAAATGTGGGAGAAATCAGATGCTATGGTAGTCAGTGGTTCATTCCTACGTTGTCGTAACATCGGATTATCATGGCAAATGAAAAAAGAATGGTGTGACAAGATCCATGCAAAAAACCTAGCTATCAATTTTAATATGGATAACATATTTGTAATAGCCAGCAAACGTTTCAATGGCTTCGACCCGGAATTAGAAAACAGTATCATGCCACGATCTTTCTCACTGGGACTTAATATCGGATTTTAAACTATAAACAAAGAAAGATATGAAACTTAAATATTTAATCTATACAATTACATTGACAAGTCTCACTGCCTGCAGTGATTTCTTAGAGCCCAAGTCACAAAGCAAATACATCCCCAAGGATGCCAATGCATTACAGGAGATGCTTATTGGAGAGGCTTATCCCCAACAAGGGAATACCAAATTTCTAGCCTATTTGGAAATACTTGCAGATGATATCGATCAAAATCAAGTGGAGGGTTACGAATTCCCTGAAAATGAACAGGGAAAAATGGAAACATTCGAGGTACTGTACAGTTGGCAACCCAATATGTTCGAAATGCAACAAAAATTAGGACAAGAGCCGAGCAATACATGGGGAAACCTTTATGAATATATTTTAGGAGCCAATGCTGCACTTGATTATACTGACGAAGTGTCCGGTACAGAAGCTGAAAAAAATTACATCAAGGCACAATCCTATGCTTTGAGGGCTTTCTTCTATTATATGCTGGTTAATCAATACGGACTTCCATATAATTACGACAAAGAATCATTGGGAGTTCCTCTAAAAATTGACAGTAAAATGAGAGATGAAGGTGAGGTACTGATGAAACGAAATACGGTAGAGGAAGTATATCTACAGATTGTTGCCGACCTAAACGAAGCAGAACGTTTATTCTTGACTCTCTCCGCCGCACAACAATATGAGCCAAACTACCTCGTTAGCCTACCTATGGTGCAATTATTAAAATCACGTGTGGCTCTCTATATGGAAAATTGGAAAGAGGCAAAAACGTATGCAGAAAAAGTTATCAAAGATTGGAACTTTTCACTGCGCGATCTGAATACAATCCCTGCACCGGAAGCGGGTATGAAAGAACCTTATTATACATTCAACACCTATGATTCTCCAGAAGTTATCTGGAGTTATGGAACCATAAGAGATTTGACAGGTGAATACGAAGGTTATATTGAAAAGGAAGGTAAGAATAATAACGATACCAGAAGAAAATTCAAAGCAGCAGATGAGTTGATTAACAGTTTCTCGGAAGGTGACTTACGCAAAGATCGTTATATTACTCGGGAGATACAGTATAATGAAGATGTCCCAGAGAGCAGTACATTTTATAATACGTATCTTCCCTATGGCAAATATAAGACGCTCCGTTCTGTCCCCACTTCCGGAAGCAGTGATTATTTCGCACTCTCTTTCCGGGTAGCAGAAGCTTATCTGAATTATGCTGAAGCTGCTGCCATGAGTCAAGCAGAAGGAGAAGCTATCACCACTATGAACGCACTACTGGAAAAACGATATGACGAAGGAAACATACCATCCTTTTCGGGATTGAGTGGAGATGATCTTATTACCAAGATACGTGAAGAACGCAGAAAAGAACTTTGTTACGAAGGCCAACGCTGGTTTGACTTACGTCGATATGGCATGCCTTCCATACAGCACAAATGGGAAGGAAAAATTTACACATTAACAAAAAATGATCCTTCATACGTATTACCTATACCTCCAAATGTATTGCAAAGAAACTTACTATTGGAACAAAATCCGTTCGGTCCGGAACGGGTTGGAGTTTCCATAACAAACTAACTATAAATTATAAAAATAATGATCGTTAATCCTAAACAACAGAAAATTATGAAGCCAATATATAACGTATGGATATTATTGTTCTGTCTCACATTCACGTCTTGCTACGAAGATGATTCAATTATCCCGACACCAGACCCACTTGCACAGGCCGGAGGATTTGAGTTTCCCCAAGGAGATAATTCTTGGGACAATGATGCCATGAAAATCTACCAAGACTTCGGAGTGAAAATAATATATAAAGATATCACAGAAAAAGACCTCAATAAAAATTGGACAGGTGGTGGTATCGGTGGCTCTACAAGAGTGTTCGAAAATTGTCTCAATGAGGAGATGGCGGCATTCTATATTACTTTTATGAAAAATCATATATTCCCTTATCTTAATCGGGAAGTTACGGACAGAGTATTTCCCATGTATTGGTATGTGGGATACAATTACTCGGTATTTGCCTCCATTGTACCGGGAGTGTTAGAATATTATGTAGCATTATCCGAACATGAAGAAAGCCAAACTGACTGCTGGGTAACTTGCTTCTGGGGAGATGCAGCTCACAGCACCTATGATGATCCAATCTCTGGATGGAAAACCCCTATTGCCGGCAACAAGGACAGTTTTACTGTGCGTCGCTTCAAAATAATTGATGAAGTTATAAACACAGCCATCACCAGAGGTAACATTATCGTACCCGAAGATGAATTTGATGCAGGATTCGACCATTCAACTAAGATTGTCAGAAATGAAGATATTGAAAGCAAAGCTGATCCTAATTATTATCTTAGAAGAGGCTATCCCGGTGATGTAAATTCATTATCAGCAAAATATAGTAAACCACATTCTGATAATCCTCCAACAGCCAAAGAAACATTTATCGGTTACATGCAAATAGCCATGCGTCTTACTAAGGAAGAACGGGAAGCAATGTGGCCTTCGGCAACCTATCCATTTATGAGTAGTAAGTTCGAGTTTGTAACCAATTATCTAAAAAAATACAATATTGACCTGGAAGCTATCGCTCAAGGACCGGAAGAATGGGATATCAAACCTTATCCGGAACTACCAGAAGCTGATGCAGGAGATGACGATGATGATCCTTGGGGAGACTGGTAGAACTTTTTTCTTTATCCAGTAGTAACCAAGTTATTAAAATAGATACGGATAACGACAAAGCTATTCGTTGCTTTACGATATATTATAAAACTCAATATTATGGAATTAATAAAAAGACTCTCACTAATACTATTGCTTTTATGCACCACCTCCTCCCTATGGAGCAACGGCGGACTGCAGTTTAAGGGAAAGTTAAGGATACTTAGACCTACTACCTTACAAGTAAAAGATTTGAATGGAAACCTTGTTTTGACTTGTTCCATCAGCCAGAACGGAGTATTCGAAACAGAAAAGAAAGAGATCCAGCCCGACGTATATACGCTATGTATCGGGAAAACGGAACAAAACATTTACTTTGAAAATACTTCTGTTAGTATCAATGGCTTTTTCGATGAAAAGAATCCCGAACAAAGCTCACTTTCATTCACCGGCATTGATCCGTTTCTGACTTTACAAAACTATATGCCGGCCGAAAGAGATCCGGATAAAGCAACAATCTCGACTTCTGCCAAAGAAAAACTGACGCCTGCCATGGCGTCAGCATTAGCTTATCTGGCAGATGTGAATGATTACCCATCCAACAAAATGTTATTGGATATGATACCGGAACAAGATAGGAATTCTTTGTCTGCCAAATGGTTAATCAACAAAGTAGAAGTTCTCTCCCACCAGATCATCGGTGCAGAATGTCCTGGTTTTACGTTCATTGACAGCAATGGAAAGAGTGTAAGTTTAAAAGACTTCCGTGGAAAAATTGTCGTACTGGATTTCTGTGCTTCCTGGTGTGGTCCTTGCCGCAAAGAGATGCGCAGTATGCTGACAATATATAATGATCTGAAAGCGGATGATTTAGAATTCATCAGTGTTTCGTTGGATGACAGCGAAGCAAAATGGAGAAAAATGCTGGATGAAGAAAAACTGCCGTGGGTGATGTTGTGGGATAAAACAGGATTTCCCAAAAACAGCAAGACTCCAAGCGCTATTCAGGCTGCTTACGGTTTCTACTCCATCCCTTTCCTCGTTGTCATTGACAAAGAAGGCAAACTCGCTGCACGTAATGTCCGGGGTGAACAGGTGCGTGAAGCCATTTTAAAAATAAGAAAATAACTAGATTGTATAAATTATAACTCATCAACAATGAAGAAACTTATATTTCCTATCGTATGCTGTTTTATCAGCATTACAGTATCGGCTCAGTTAGTCAAACAAGAAGCAGAAACACAAAAGAAACAATCCGAACTGGACTGGTTTAACTGTTCTTTCGACAAAGACAGTGTATATGGTGCCGAAGTAAACAAGGCTTACGAGTATCTGAAAGCTAACAAAAAGAAAGCTAAAAAAAGACCGGTTGTTGCATTGATCGGAACAGGAATGGACGTAGAACACGAAGACCTGAAACATGCAATCTGGATGAACCCGAAAGAAAAACTAAACCAAAAAGATGATGATAAAAACGGGCTTGTTGACGATATCAATGGCTGGAACTTCATCGGAGGTAAAGACGGTCAAGTAATGGAAGCTCTGACGCGCGAAGGAGAACGTGAATTTTTCCGCCTAAAAGATAAATATGCTGACTATATTTTCGATGGAAAAAAGTACTATAAGATTGTCAATGGAAAACGCCAAGAAGTTCCCGTACCGGAAAATATGGAAGAATATAACTACTATCGCTATAAAGTCATGCCGGAATCAAGAATCGGAGGAACCTATGGTGGTCTCCAACTTTCTTATGTAATAGAAGAATATGTTGAAAAGTTCGATAAGGACATGAAAAAACGCTTCCCCGGAAAAGAGTTAACCGTTGAGGACTTCCAAAGTTGTTATGATCCCAAAGCAGAAAGAGACAGTCTTTCAGAAGTTGCCTTTGTGTTTACTGCCTACTATTTCAGTATCTATAATACGGATAAATGGGAACCCGTATATCAAAATATGGGAAAGAAAAGTGTAGCAACAGCCAAAACGTCCTATGAAGATGCTTTAAAGAAATACGGAACTGATAACCGGAAAGAAATTGTAGGTGATAATCCCTTGGATATTAACGACACACAATATGGCAATAATGTACTGTTGACGTCTGACGCAGCAACAGGAGTTATGAAAGCGGGAGTGATCGCAGCCAAACGCGACAACGGTGTCGGAAGTAACGGTATTGCCGATAATGCAGAAATTATGACTTTACGTATTCATCCGGGAGAAGGAGAACCTTATTTAAAAGATATGGCACTGGCCATCCGGTATGCAGTAAACCACGGAGCGGATATTATTTTATTGCCGGAACAAAATTCGTTATACCCGGAAGAACAGAGACAATGGGTAGCAGATGCGCTGAAAGAAGCTGAAAAGAAAGGAGCATTGGTAATAGTTCCGGTTTGGGATCTGTCAGTAGATATGGATAAAGATGAATTCTTCCCTAACCGGAAGATGAGAAAAGACGGAGAACTTACCAATTTTATGGTGGTTGCTTCTTCTGATAAGAATGGAAATCCGGTACTAAACACCAATTACGGTGCAACTACTCTCGATCTTTATGCACCGGGAACAGATATTTATTCATCCTATATGGGTGATACGTACCAAAAAGGTACAGGTGAAGGAATGGCTTCGGCTACTGTAGCCGGTGTAGCTGCCTTAGTGAAATCATATTTCCCTAAATTAACCGGCTCGCAAATCCGTGACATACTACTGAAGAGCGTCACTTCACGCAAAGGGGTGGAAGTGGAAAAAGGAATCCGCGTAAACGACAGTCCTTCACAAGACTTGTTCCTTTTCGATGATTTGTGTATTTCCGGAGGTATTGTAAACGCTTATCAGGCAATTTTGGAAGCAGAAAAAGTCAGCAAATAAAATTAGCTTATGAAGTATACGACTCGTATGATAGGAACCGTTGTCGCCTTTTGCATGGCGGTTCCTGTATTCGCCCAACAATATAAGGCAACTATACCTTACCGGATGGTAGGTGAAAAGATGATTATCGAAATGAAAGTGAACGGCACGGCACGTCCTTTCATTTTTGATACAGGAGGACGTACGGCACTCACGACTCAAGCCTGCCAGGCACTGCAAATGGCAGCCACCGACTCGGCTAAAGTAACGGATGTGAATAACGTGGAAAGCTATTACAAGACTACCCGGATAGAGAACCTGACTACCCCCGACCATGTTATTAATTTCAAAAATGCTCCGTCACTGGTCATTGATGAAGTAAAAGGCTGGGAATGTTTTGGAGTAGATGGCATCATCGGCAGTGATTTATTCGCCAACACCATTGTCACTATTGATTCACAAGCCAAAAATATTATAGTTACCTCTGCTGAAAAGCCATCGACAGTGTCTTTACGAAAGATGTTGAATTTCACCAAAGGGGGCGGTATGCCGATCGTCAGCATACAAATAGCTCCGGTTAGCAATATAAATGTATTATTCGATACAGGTAGTCCCAGTCTGTTATCACTTATCGAAAGTGATTTTGAAAAAATCAAACTGGAAGCCTCTATGGAAGTGGTTTCCGAAGGGTATGGAGAAGGGAGTATCGGAGTATCTGGCCAGGCGGACAAAGCTTCTTCTTACAGGGTTCGTATTCCATTGCTATCAGTCGGAGCCACCAAATTCCGTAACGTAACAACCAGCACCAACAATCACCCTTACACATTATTGGGCGTCAAACTGTTGCAATACGGTAAAGTGACCATTGACTATCCACGCGGAAGATTCTATTTCGAAGCATTTCAACCGGACAATGAAATAAACAATCAAGGTAACAACTTTGACTTAACGGTCAAAGACGGAGATTTGTTTGTATCTACCGTATGGAGCAGTACGAAAGGTAAGATAGCAGTCGGAGACAAGGTAGTTAAAATCAATGGCAAACCTGCTAAGAAATATGACTTCTGCGAAAGTATTCTGAACGGAATACCGGAATTAAAAGAGAAAAAGAAGACGAAACTGACGATTGAGACAGCTTCCGGAGTAAAGGATATTATCTATGAAAAAGAATAATATGAAAAGTATAGGAATACTGACCGGCTTATGGCTGCTATTATTTCTAAACTGCGGACAAAGAATGGCAGCGCAAATCCGGAATAAGGTTTGCGACACCATTCCTTATGAGTTTATACAAGAGAAAATCATTATCCCCGTCACTGTTAACGGTATAAAAGTGAAATATATCGTCGATACGGGAGGAAGAACCGGAACGATGTATGATGCCGCAACGGAAATGAAAGCTACTGCCGCAGGATATATGCGTATCTCCGATGTGAATGCACAAGGCTCCAATTATCAGGAAGCGCACGTACAGAATGTTTCTATCGGGGAAAACTATAAAATCAAGCAGTTGAAGACGATGGTACTGCCTAAGAATCCATTCTTCACCGGACTAGGGGTTGTCGGTATTCTTGGAGGAGACGCTTTCGCACAGTCGGTAGTCACATTCGATTCCCGTTCTAAAATAATGGTTATCAATTATCCGTATCGTCCCGAAGGACTAAAAGTAACGGATGGGATTCCGCTGTTGGATGAGACGGATCATCACTCCATTGTCAATGTCCGCTTAGGGGACAATGACTTCAAGGTTCTGTTCGATACAGGTGCGGGAGGCTTTCTGCTTTATTCTACAGAAGATTATGAAAGGCTGTCTGACATTTCGAAAGTTACTAACCATGGATATGGTATCGTAGCTGCCGGAATAACAGGTCTAGGCAAGCCGGTGGATATAAAGAAGGTGACTGTTCCTCCTATCAACATCATGGGGAAAGAATTCACGAACGTGGGTAGTACGACCACAGTGATGAATGGAAGCATCATCGGGGTGGATTTACTGGAATACGGTAAAGTAATTATCGATTATATGCGCAGACGATTCTACTTTTTCCCGTTTGAAGAAGGAAAAACCGACATGGGCGGTGCTCCCGCTCTCTGGAACGTGAGTATTCTGCCACGCAATGACAGATTCGAAATTACAACGATCTGGGACAGCATGAAAGATAAAGTTGCTTTCGGCGACCAGGTGATTAATATCAACGGTACTTCTTTGGACGATTGTCCCATGAGCCAAATGGCTGTGGAAGATATCATGAACGCCATCCCCGGTGATACCGGTTATATTATTGTCAAGAAAGACAATCAAGAGAAAAAGATTGAAATCAGGAAAGAGAAATGAACTTTAAACAGAAAAAAGATATGAAGCGAATAATAACAAAGATGTATCTCTGTCTACTTGCATTTTGTATTGCCGGAGGAATCAGTGCACAGACACAGAACAGTATGACAGAGGTCATTCCATTCAAAACCATTGATGGAAAGATTATCGTAGAAGCCGCCATTAATGGCGAAGTGGCAGACTTCGTCCTCGATCTGTCAGGACATAACGCCCTGCTTCCTGAGGCTCTCAAGAAGTTACGCATCGACACGGGGAAGAACGGTACTTTTAGTGCTTATCAGGATTTTGTATTCAAACAAGTACCTGTTGGAAAAGTATATGAAATGGCAACAGTTGCTATTGGCAACAACACGTTTAACAACGATCTGCCTGCTTTCACTCTGGAAGACGAACCATATCTGCGCAAGCTGGGAGTGATGGGTGTATTAAGCGGTGCTATTTTCCGCACTTCCGTTCTGACTATTGATATGCAGCGGAAAAAACTCACAATTACGCAGCCCTATCGTCCTTCTTACATGAAATTAAACTACCGGGAGAACTTTGAGCTAATTACAGGATTAGGAATCGTATGTCCGATATCCATTCAGGGAAAACCCGTTTCTCTTGTTCTGGATACATGGAGCGAAGGATTAGTGAATCTTACCGAAAAAGATTTCAATACATGGAGCACACAATATACCAAAGGAACCAACCAAAAAGTTTCCAATGGATATAAAGAAGCGACTCAAGAAGAGGAAAGCCTCATCTTACCTGAAACCATGTTTGTAAAAACAAAGATTGAGGATGCCATGGCAGTGAAGAATCCATACCTGAAACGCTCCGTATTAGGCAAAAAGATATTGGACTACGGAATCATATCCATTGACTATATTCATCAGAAAATTTATTTCCAGCCGTTTGACATGGTTCCTATACCGGAAGCGGAAGCTAAAGTAACGGAAACTAAAGTTGAAGACGGTAAACTGAATCCGATTACCCGCCAATTCTTCCTCGAACACATCTTCGACTACAGAAAAGGGAACGATTTCGTTTATAATGGCGACAAACCGGTTGTAATTGATTTCTGGGCAACTTGGTGTGGACCTTGCATGCGCTTACTTCCGGAAATGGAAAAGCTGGCTGAAAAGTATAAAGGTAAAGTTGTATTCTACAAGGTTAATGCGGACAAAGAAAAGGATTTATGCAATCACTTCGGTGTACAGGCATTGCCTACCTTATTCTTCATACCTGCAGGCGGCAAACCGATTATTGAAGTCGGAGCTACTCCGGAGAAGTACGTACAAATCATCGAAGAGCAACTACTGAAATAAAAACTCTCTCTTAATTATATAACTACATTAATCTGAAACTTTAGCTAAAAGCCGGACATCATTCCGGCTTTTTTTATTTCCATATTATTGGAACTTATCATATAAACAAGTACATTTGCCCTGTCAAATCTATTTATAACTTAACACACATTTTGACCATGAAGAAAAGTATTTCTCTTCTTCTTTTGTCCTTGCTAATGATTACCCCCAGTTGCCAGAAGACAAAAGAAGCGGCGAACGAGTACAACATCGTTCCCAAACCCAACCAGATTCTTCCACAGGAAGGACGCTTTGAACTAAACAACAAAGTCTGCCTCGTAGTTCTCTCGGATGCTCCGGAAGTAAAAAGCATTGCCGACAGCCTGGCCGAACAACTAAAACTGACAGCAGGAATCTCCTTGAAAGAAGCTGAAAGTGCAGATGGAAAAACGGCGATCTCTTTTGTTGTACAGGAAGGTATGCCGAAAGAAGGTTATAAATTATCGGTCACTCCCAGTCTCATTACACTCACCGCTTCCCAGCCAAACGGATTCTTTTATGGAGTGCAGACTCTTTATCAGTTACTCCCTCCGGCAATTTACGGAAAGCAGTTGGATAAGAAAGCTGACTGGTCGGTTCCTGCCGTAGAAATCGAAGATTCACCCCGTTTTGTTCATCGCGGACTCATGTTGGATGTATGCCGCCATTATGTACCGATAGACTACATTTACAAGTTTATCGACTTACTGGCTATGAACAAGATGAATGTCTTCCACTGGCATTTGACAGACGATCAGGGATGGAGAATCGAGATCAAGAAATATCCCAAATTGACGGAAATCGGTTCCAAGCGTGAAAAGACATTAGTAGACTATTACTATGTAAACTATCCGCAAGTATTCGACGGAAAAGAACATGGAGGTTATTATACACAGGAGCAAATCAAAGATGTAGTGGCTTATGCTGCAAGTAAATACATCAATGTTGTTCCCGAAATAGAAATGCCGGGACATGCATTGGCTGCACTTGCCGCCTATCCGGAATTGTCATGCGACTCTACACAGACTTACAAAGTATCTCCTACCTGGGGAGTATTCGAACAGGTATTCTGTCCGAGTGAAACGACTTTCAAATTCTTTGAAGGAGTGATGGATGAAGTTATAGAATTATTCCCCAGCGAATACATTCACATCGGTGGCGATGAATGTCCCAAGACAGCGTGGAAGAACAGTGCTTTCTGCCAGCAGTTAATCCGCCAGTTAGGGTTGAAAGATGATACAACTCCCAGTAAGATAGACGGAATAAAGCACAGCAAAGAAGATAAGTTGCAGAGCTATTTCGTTACCCGTATGGAGAAATACCTGAATAGCAAAGGCAAAAACATCATTGGCTGGGATGAAATTCTCGAAGGTGGTCTGGCTCCCAATGCGACTGTTATGTCATGGCGCGGTGTAGAAGGCGGTATGAACGCAGCCAAAGCAGGACATAATGCCATCATGACTCCGAATCCTTATGTATATCTGGACTACTATCAGGAAGAGCCGGAAATTGCTCCGACTACTATTGGCGGATACAATACCTTGAAGAAAACATATAGTTATAACCCTGTTCCGGACGACGCTGACGAGCTTGCTAAGAAGCATATCATCGGAATACAAGGTAATATTTGGAGAGAATATATGCAGACTTCAGAACGTACAGACTACCAGGCTTTCCCACGTGCAATGGCTATCGCCGAAACGGCCTGGACACAAAACGCAAACAAAGACTGGAAGAATTTCTGCGAACGGATGGTGACTGAATTTGAACGTTTGAAAGTTATGAACACCCAACCTTGTCTCAACTTCTATGACGTAAATATAAATACGCACGCAGATGAAAACGGCCCTTTAATGGTATTGCTGGAAAGTTTCTACCCGAATGCGGAAATCCGGTATACAACGGACGGCAGCGAACCGTCCAAAGTGTCCATCTTATATGAAAAGCCTTTCGTTCTTGAAGGTAATATCGACCTGAAAGCCGCTGCTTTCAAAGACGGAAAGATGTTGGGCAAAGTAGCTCACAAGCCACTGTATGGCAATTTATTGACAGGAAAGCCCTATACGGTTAATTATACGATGGGATGGACAGGCGATATATTCGATGAAAACGATGTATTAGGAGCTGACAAAACCACCTTTGGACTGACCAACGGCAAACGAGGCAATAATGCTTCTTATACTCCGTGGTGTAGTTTTGGCATCGTGGAGGGTAAGGACTTGGAATTTATCGTTCATCTGGATAAACCGACACAAGTCAGCAAAGTTATTTTCGGTTCTTTATTCAATCCTGCCATGAGAATTCTTCCTGCAGGAGGAGTTGCTGTAGAAGTATCAGCAGACGGCAAGCAATACACACGGATAGCCGAAAAAGCTTTGAAACACGATTATCCGGAAACAGGAAGAATTGCATTCACCGATTCCATTGAGTTTGAACCGGCACAGGCTACATTCCTGAAAGTCAAAATCAAGAATGGTGGCACACTGCGTAATGGTGTCAACTTTGAAAAGAATAACGGGCCGGAAGTCATTCCTGCCGAATTATGGATAGATGAAATAGAAGCGTATTAACCAAAGACAATCGACAAATATTGTTCGAAAAGCTTTGAGTTTATAAAATAAAGGGGAGCAAGACTCCCCTCTCAACAAAATCACCCACGCTACAGATTAAACTCTAGCGTGGGTGATTTTCATATTTATAAGGGTTTTAATACCCTCCTATGGTCGGATATAAACCGGATTAAATGAGTCCTTTGGCAGAAAGATAACGTTCTGCTTCCAAAGCAGCTTTACAACCACTTCCCGCAGCCGTAATAGCCTGACGATAATGCGGATCGGCAACATCTCCTGCCGCAAAAACTCCGGGAACTTTTGTACGGGGACTATCACCTTCCGTGATGATATAGCCCACTTCGTCCGTATCAACGTATTCTTTAAAGATTTCAGTATTCGGTTGATGTCCGATAGCCAGGAAGAAACCGTCGATAGGCAAGCTGTAACGTTCTTCATCCGGTTCGCCCCAACGTTTCACCAGGTTTACACCTTCTACCCCATTGTCGCCAAACAAACCAACTGCGTTGTGTTCAAAAAGAACTTCTATTTTCTCGTGGTTCATTACTCGTTCCTGCATAATCTTCGATGCGCGCAGGAAAGGTTTACGGACAATCAGATATACTTTGGATGCAAGTCCGGCAAGATAAACAGCTTCTTCACAAGCCGTATCACCGCCACCGACTACGGCAACTACTTTCTTACGATAGAAAAATCCGTCACAAGTGGCACAAGCGCTTACACCCATTCCGGCATATTTTTTTTCATCTTCCAGTCCCAGATATTTAGCAGTAGCTCCGGTAGCAATAATCAATGATTCTGTTTCAATAACCTTATCACCGTCGATTGTTATTTTATAAGGGGCTTTGCTCAAATCGGCCGCCGTAGCAATACCGAAACGAACATCTGTTCCGAAACGGCTCGCCTGTGCACGCAAATCTTCCATCAACTGCGGACCACTGATTCCTTCCGGATAACCGGGGAAATTCTCCACATCCGTGGTAGTAGTCAACTGGCCACCCGGTTGCAATCCTTCATAAAGCACCGGACATAAATTTGCACGTCCTGCATAAATCGCTGCCGTATATCCGGCAGGTCCTGAACCTATAATCAGGCATTTCACTTTTTCTATTTCTGCCATTTTAATTTATCTTTATCGTTTTGTTATAAACGTATATTATCTCAAATCTATTACCTCCGCATTGGGGTATTGTTTCTTATCAAACGTAAAAACCTGATCCGCATAATTCTGCTTAGTCTGATAACTTGTAATGGTTATCTCATTACGCGTCTGCTGACCACGCTGTTGAAGCAAAATACACAAAGGTTCATAAGTATCCTTTGTCACAAAAAGAGTGATATGTTCCAACTCCTGTTTCTTATCCCTGGCAGTCAAAACGACTTCCCAAACGGCTTTTCCACGATACGTCTTAGTTGCTCCTAACTTATAAGAGAATCCTTTCTGATACATATATAGAAACGTATACGGATTAATCTGCTGCAACTCTTCCTGTGTCGGATTGCTGACGTTCACTTCATCATTCTTTGTCACATAACTCCACTGCGTTTTTCCATCAAACCAAGTGATGATATCCGACGTTTTCAGTACGAATTTCTCTCCTTTCAACTGAATCGTTCCATTTTCTGCACCTTCTACCAGACCGTTCGTCACAGCCTTTACAGTAAAATCAGCCTTTACACCACCTGCTTTACGAAACACCTCTGCCGTCTTGTCAAGAATGACTTTAGCCTGCGACTGTTGTTGGGCAATCACAGGCAAAGACAGTAAAGCTATTAAAACACTAAAAATGTACTTTCTCATTTGATTAATAAACGAACGGTTACTGTAAATTGTTCAATCGCATTTCAAGATCGTTATCATCCATGCACAAGACATCGCGCGCCTTGCTTCCCTGGGTAGGACCTACGATTCCCGCTTTTTCGAGTTGGTCCATAATACGTCCGGCACGGTTGTAACCGATAGCGAATTTACGCTGAATTAACGAAGTGGAACCTTGCTGATGGTTCACTACCAGTCGGGCTGCATCTTCGAACAACGGATCAAGCCGTCCCATATCAATATCTCCTACTTCACTACCACCATCTTCGCTCACGAACTCTGGCAGGAAGAACGGAGTAGGATAACTTTGCTGACGGGCAATAAACTTCGTAATTTCTTCCACTTCCGGCGTATCGATAAAGGCACACTGCACACGCACCGGATCGGCTCCCTGCAAGAAGAGCATATCACCCTTACCAATCAAACGGTTAGCACCCGGACGGTCGAGAATGGTACGGGAGTCCATCATGGCAGATACACGGAATGCGATACGTGCAGGGAAGTTGGCTTTGATCGTACCTGTAATAATATTAGTAGTCGGACGCTGTGTAGCGATAATCATGTGGATGCCGACAGCACGCGCCAACTGTGCAATACGGGCAATCGGAAGTTCCACTTCCTTACCGGCGGTCATAATCAAATCTCCGAACTCGTCAATCACCACTACGATATACGGCATAAACTTATGTCCCTTTTCTGGATTCAGGCGGCGGTTGATAAATTTCTCGTTATATTCTTTGATATTACGCACATGTGCCATCTTCAAAAGATCATAACGGGTATCCATCTCCACACAAACAGAGTTCAGGGTTTGCACTACTTTCGTTACGTCCGTAATAATCGGTTCGCCTCCATCAGGAAGTTTGGCAAGGAAGTGATTTTCAATCACCGAATAGATACTGAATTCCACTTTCTTCGGATCGACCAGCACAAACTTCAATTCTGCCGGATGCTTCTTATATAATAAGGAAGTGATAATGGCATTCAAACCGACTGATTTACCCTGACCGGTTGCACCTGCCACCAATACGTGCGGCATCTTGCAAAGGTCGAACATAAAGACTTCGTTCGTGATCGTCTTACCCAATACAATAGGCAAGTCATATTTGGATTCCTGAAATTTCTTACTTCCGATCACACTCTGTCCGGAAACAATCTTCGGATTCTTGTTCGGTACTTCAATACCGATAGTTCCTTTACCCGGTATCGGAGCAATAATACGGATACCATCAGCGGAAAGGCTCAATGCGATATCATCTTCCAAACCACGGATTTTAGAAATACGTACTCCCTGTTCCGGAGTAATTTCATATAGAGTTACCGTAGGTCCCACGGTTGCTTTAATCGTACTGATTTCGATTCCGAAGCTGCGCAATGTATTGATGATGCGGTCTTTATTTGCATTCTGCTCGTCCATGTCAATCGTCGGATCATCATTTTCAAAATGCTTCATCAAATCGATAGTCGGGAAACGGTAGTTTTCCAAGTCCTTAGTAGGATTATACGGTTCGAGTTCAGGTCCTTGGTATTCTTCTTCCGAAGCTGCCGGTTCCACCTCAAATCCGGGTTCCGCCTCTTCCAAAGAGTCTTCCTGCACAATAGGAACAGGATTGGAAACAGTCGGTTCAAATACCATAGTCACTCCTTCACTTTCGTCAGATACGGAAGTATCTTCCTTTTCCGGTTTATTAATAGGAAAGTCGTCTTCAGGTTCTTCAGCCTGAATATCCATCACTGGTGCCGGAGGAGGTGTCTGTTTATACGTCCGTTTCAAATTGAACTCCACTTCTTGCGGTTGGGAAGTCGTAAATTCCGGATCTCCTTCCGGAACATTCTCCTTTTCTTCTTTCTTTTCGCGTTTCAAGAAACTCAATGCGAAGAGTTTACGCAACCAGATGACGGTACGTGCACTTATATATATGAAGAAACAGATAGCCGTTATCAACAGGATCATCCACACACCGGGTACTCCAACTTGCGAAATCAGCCAACGACTGACATTATATCCGTGCATACCTCCCAAATAAATGAAGGAATCCTGATAATGATCCATAAAGGCAAATCCGAAGAATACGGAGAACCAGACCAGCAAGAGTGTGCAGCCGATAAACCACTTCCACAGACGTACAACACGTACACGCATTAACTTCAATCCTGCCACTGCCAGGAAAACAAGTATGAAGAAAGAGGAAACGCCGAAACAGTCATTAATCAGATAACTGGCCAACTGCGCTCCGCGTGAACCTGCATAATTCTTCACTTGATTATTAACAGCTGCCAAATCTGCCGAACTACCACTATCAATAATACTTTGATCGGCAGCCCCCGTGAAGAAGAAGGAAGAAAAAGCCAACAACAGGTAAACGGAAAAGATGACCAGCATCAATCCGATTACAAAATGAATGGTTTCATTCTTAAATACAGCCACAATTTTACTGGGGGAAGAGGGAGTACGTTCCGCCTCCTTATCTAATTTCTTCTTTGCCATGAGTCTTTAATTCTTTTTTATAAAACTGGAATGAGATTCTAAGCTGCAAAAATAATAAAAAAATAACGAGCACTACGCTCATTCAATCCTTTTTCTTACCTTTGCGTTTCAAATCAATATAGATCATGGAAAAAGAAAGCCAAACGATATTTGATAAAAACGTAATTGAGTTCGTAACGGTAGCTGCCGAATTTTGTGCATTTCTCGAACGTGCCGAACGCATGAAGCGTAGCACTTTCGTTGATACATCATTAAAAATACTTCCACTACTCTATCTCAAAGCATCTATGCTGCCCAAATGTGAGACTATCGGGGACGAAGCACTTGAAACGTATGTCACAGAAGAGATTTACGAAATTCTGCGTATCAACCTTTCCGGATTGATGGCTGACAAGGATGATTATCTGGACGTATTCGTGCAAGATATGGTGTATAGCGACCAACCTATCAAGAAGTCTATATCGGAAGACCTGGCCGACATTTATCAGGATATTAAAGATTTCATATTTGTCTTCCAACTGGGACTGAACGAAACAATGAATGATTCATTGGCCATCTGCCAGGAAAACTTCGGTACACTGTGGGGACAGAAACTGGTAAACACACTTCGCGCCCTTCATGACGTGAAATACAACCAGGAGGAAGAAGAAGAGGAAGTAGGTAATGAAGAAGGATTTTACGAACCAAGCGACGACACCGATTGTTGTGAAGAAGATGGCTGTCATTGCCACGATGATGATTGCCACTGTCACGAAGACGGTTGCCATTGCCACGATGATGAATTAAAATAAAAATGATTGTAAGAAGAACCATAGATAAAGATGAACTAAAAGAACTCCCGAAAACAGTCTTTCCGGGACGTATTTATGTTATCCAGTCGGAAGCTGAAACGGAAAAAGCTGTAGCTTACCTCCAATCCAGACCAGTGATAGGTATCGACAGCGAAACTCGCCCTTCCTTTACCAAAGGACAATCGCACAAAGTAGCACTTCTCCAGATTTCTTCCGAAGAATGCTGTTTCTTATTCCGGCTCAATATGACGGGATTGACTCAGCCATTGGTTGACTTGTTAGAAAATCCGGCTGTAATCAAAGTGGGACTTTCACTGAAAGACGACTTTATGATGCTGCACAAACGTGCACCTTTCACCCAACAAAGCTGTATCGAATTACAGGACTATGTGCGTCAATTCGGAATACAGGACAAAAGTCTGCAAAAGATTTACGCCATCTTATTCAAAGAAAAAATATCCAAATCACAACGCTTGTCCAACTGGGAAGCTGATGTATTAAGTGACGGACAGAAACAATACGCTGCTACCGATGCATGGGCATGCCTCAATATCTACAATCTGTTGCAAGAACTGAAACAGACGGGAGATTGGGAGGTTTCTCCGCTGACAGCTACTGTCTCTCCCGCGGAAGAAGTGATAAGTAATAAAATAAGTGATTAATAACCAATAATAAAACGATCTGAAGCCCTCCCCCTTGGGAGAGGGTTGAGGAAAGACTACATTATGCATAAAGTATATCTCAAACCTGGTAAAGAAGATTCTCTTAAGAGATTCCACCCCTGGATTTTTTCCGGTGCTATCGCTCGTTTTGACGGAGAGCCCGATGAAGGTGAAGTTGTAGAAGTGTACACCTCAAAAAAAGAATTTATTGCCGAAGGACATTTCCAGATCGGAAGTATTGCTGTACGCGTACTGTCTTTCCGCCAGGAACCTATCGATCACGATTTTTGGAAAAGCAAACTGGAAATTGCATACGATATGCGTCGCAGTATCGGCATCGCCACTAATCCGACCAACAACACCTACCGTCTCGTTCACGGTGAAGGAGACAATCTCCCCGGACTGGTGATTGACGTTTATGCCAAAACCGCTGTTATGCAGGCACACTCTGCAGGAATGCACGTAGACCGCATGACAATTGCCGAAGCTTTATCCGAAGTAATGGGTGACAAAATCGAAAATATCTATTATAAATCAGAAACAACTCTTCCTTTTAAGGCAGACCTTTTCCCCGAAAACGGTTTTCTGAAAGGAGGAAGCAGTGACAATATCGCACAAGAATATGGCTTGAAGTTCCATGTGGACTGGCTGAAAGGTCAGAAGACCGGATTCTTTGTAGATCAGCGTGAAAACCGTTCTTTGCTGGAACGTTACGCCAAAGACCGTTCGGTACTGAATATGTTCTGCTACACCGGCGGATTCTCATTCTATGCCATGCGCGGAGGTGCGAAACTCGTGCACTCTGTCGACAGTTCAGCCAAAGCGATTGATCTGACTAACAAAAACGTGGAATTAAACTTCCCCGGTGATTCCCGCCACGAGGCGTTTGCCGAGGATGCTTTCAAATATCTCGACCGCATGGGCGACCAGTATGATTTAATCATCCTTGATCCGCCCGCATTCGCCAAACATAAAGATGCACTGCGGAATGCTTTGCAAGGTTACCGTAAACTGAATGCCAAAGCATTCGAGAAAATCAAACCGGGCGGCATCCTGTTTACTTTCTCTTGTTCGCAAGTGGTAAGCAAAGATAATTTCCGTACTGCTGTGTTTACCGCAGCAGCCATGTCAGGGCGTAGCGTACGCATTCTACACCAGCTGACTCAACCGGCCGACCATCCGGTAAACATCTATCATCCCGAAGGAGAATATCTGAAAGGATTGGTACTCTACGTAGAATAACCGGCAAGGTGCCGGAGCCAAGTTTCCATTCGGATATCAGGCATTTCTCCGGAAGTATGGCTGATTAGAGAGGGCAGTAACAGAAAAACGGAAGATTCAAAGTTAATTAGAGTTAACAAATAGAAGATTTTCGAGAAAACATTATGTTGTATAACATAAACCCTATATCTTTGCACTGTGTTTTTCATGGTATTAGATTTAAGGTTAACAAAGATTGGCTGTCTGGGATAGATAGCCTTCTTTTTTTTATACCCCCTTCATTTGTTTTTTCACACCCAAATCTCATCTTTTCTTCGCATTTATGCCATTTTTATCCCCTTTTTATCAAATTACTTATCCACCTATTCAACGAAAATATTATATTTGCAAGGTTTATGAATGTGAAGAGAAACACAAATTAAAAAAGTCATGAGTATAAAAGTTCGTTTGATTATTATGAACTTCCTGCAATTCTTTGTATGGGGGTCATGGTTAATATCATTAGGTGGTTATATGGGAAGAGAACTTCATTTTGAAGGAGGACAAATCGGAGCCATTTTCGCCACCATGGGGATTGCCTCTTTGGTAATGCCGGGTATTATCGGTATTATTGCCGATAAATGGTTTAATGCAGAACGTTTATACGGACTTTGCCATATTGCAGGAGCAGGATGTCTCTTCTACGCTTCCACCGCAACGGGATACGACCAGATGTATTGGGCCATGTTACTCAACCTGTTGGTATATATGCCCACTTTATCCCTCGCCAACACGGTATCGTACAATGCACTGGAGCAATACAAATGTGACCTGATTAAAGACTTCCCTCCTATCCGCGTATGGGGAACAATCGGTTTTATTTGTGCCATGTGGGCTGTCGACCTTACCGGATTCAAGAATTCAAGTGCACAACTTTATGTAGGAGGTGCTTCCGCATTGCTACTCGGACTTTATTCATTTACGCTCCCGGCCTGTCGACCGGCTAAATCTGAAAACAAATCATGGCTCTCCGCTTTCGGACTGGATGCGCTGGTGTTATTCAAGAAAAAGAAAATGGCTATTTTCTTCCTTTTCTCCATGCTTCTAGGTGCAGCATTGCAGATTACGAATACTTACGGCGACCTTTTCCTAGGCAGTTTTGCCAGCATCCCTGAATATGCAGATTCTTTCGGAGTGAAACATTCAGTCATCCTGTTATCCATTTCACAGATGTCCGAAACATTGTTTATTCTTGCCATACCTTTCTTCCTGCGTCATTTCGGAATCAAACAAGTCATGCTAATCAGTATGTTCGCTTGGGTGTTCCGGTTCGGCCTGTTCGGTTTTGGAGATCCGGGATCAGGACTATGGATGCTGATCCTTTCCATGATTGTTTATGGTATGGCCTTTGATTTCTTCAACATTTCCGGTTCGTTGTTTGTTGAACAAGAAGCCAAATCTTCTATCCGTGCCAGTGCACAGGGCTTGTTCTTTATGATGACTAACGGATTGGGAGCCATCATGGGCGGATATGCCAGCGGTGCGGTAGTTGATGCATTCTCTGTATATGCCGACGGCAGACTGGTGAGTCGCGAATGGATGAACATTTGGCTGATCTTTGCCGCTTATGCGCTGGTAATCGGCATTCTGTTTGCCTTGGTATTCAAGTACAAACACCAGCAGGAGAGTAAAACAAATTAAGTAAAAGAGAACGATGGACAAAAAGGTAGAATTACAAGTTATAAATATCACGAACAGCCAGGCGCAAGTAGGCGCGTTTGCTATGCTATTGGGCGAAGTGGACGGTGAAAGGCAACTGCCTATCATCATCGGTCCAGCGGAAGCCCAGGCTACCGCTTTATATCTGAAAGGAGTGAAAACTCCCCGTCCGTTGACACATGATTTATTTATAACAAGTCTTACTATACTGGGAGCCAGCCTGATACGTGTATTAATTTACAAAGCAAAGGATGGTATTTTCTACTCCTATATTTACCTCAAAAAAGACGAAGAAATTATACGTATCGACGCACGGACTTCAGACGCAGTTGCCCTGGCAGTGCGTGCCGACTGCCCGATTCTTATTTATGAATCTATTCTTGAACAGGAATGTCTTCACATGTCGTCAGAAGAAAGAACCCGTTCTGAAGAAACGGACAACGACGAAGTGGCTGAAGAAGAACATGATTTGCCCGGTGCTACTTCCAGAACGCTTGAAGAAGCACTGGAACAGGCTATTAAAGATGAGAATTACGAGTTAGCCGCGCAGATACGCGATCAAATCAATTCAAGAAATAAAAATCAGTAAGTAATATTATGCACGTATTTTATACTCCAGATATACAGAAAAGCAACGAGCTTCCCGAAGAGGAAGCACAACACTGTATCCGTGTTCTGCGGCTAAGTATCGGAGACGAAATCACGCTTACCGACGGTAAGGGTAACTTCTACAAAGCTGAAATTACTGTTGCAACCAACAAACGTTGTTTCGTAAACATCAAAGAAACCATTTTTCAGGAACCGTTATGGCCGTGCCATTTACACATTGCCATGGCACCAACGAAGAATATGGACCGCAACGAATGGTTTGCAGAGAAAGCTACCGAAATAGGTTTTAACGAACTGACTTTCCTCAACTGCCGTTTCTCGGAACGTAAAGTCATCAAGACCGAACGGATTGAAAAGATTCTGGTATCAGCCATCAAACAATCTCTCAAGGCACGACTGCCAAAATTGAACGAAATGATTGAGTTCGATCAGTTCATCAGGCAGGAGTTTAAAGGACAGAAGTTTATCGCCCACTGTTATGAAGGGGAGAAACCTCTATTGAAGAATGTTCTGAAACCAGGAGAAGACGCCCTTGTCCTGATAGGTCCCGAGGGAGATTTCAGTGAAGAAGAAGTGAAGAAGGCCATCGAACGGGGATTCGTTCCGATTAGTCTCGGCAAATCACGGCTCCGTACAGAAACAGCGGCATTGGTGGCCTGCCACACGCTGAATCTGCAAAATCAATAACAGCAGTAAATGTCTGAATCAATGATTATACAACTTTTAAATAACATAAGTATGGCAAAGAAAACGATTTCACGACTCTCGGTACTGGCAGTACTGATTGTTTTTCTGGCAGCATGTTCCAAAACATCGGAATATACAAATGTGATACCGGCTGACGCTTCGGTAGTTGCCTCTATCAACCTTAAATCCCTCGCAAGCAAAGCGGGATTGGATGATAAAGAGAATGAAGCTGCTAAACAAAAAGTACTGGAAGCACTGAAAAGCGGAATGAATGCGGCCACATTCCAACAACTGGAAAAGGTTATGAAGAATCCGGGCGAATCGGGAATCGATGTTGAATCTCCATTCTATGTGTTCTCTTCATCTTCTTTCCCTTATCCTACTGTTGTAGGTAAAGTGAACAATGAAGATAAGTTGCATGCTTCACTCGACGTGATGGCAAAAGAACAGATCTGCCAACCGGTAGGCGAAGCTGACGGTTACAGTTTTACAACGATGAACAGCGGTTTGCTTGTTTTCAATAGTTCTACTATATTGGTAGTCAATGTCAGCGGAACAACTCAAACTGATAAAGCCAAAGAAGCCATTACTAATTTGTTGAAACAGACAGCAAGCAATAGTATCGTGAAATCAGGAGCTTTCCAGAAAATGGAGAAACAGAAAAGTGATATTAACTTCTTTGCTTCCATGACAGCTATTCCTTCAACCTACCGCGATCAGATAACCATGGGATTACCTACTGAAGTGAAAGCGGAAGACATCACTCTGATAGGAGGACTGAACTTTGAAAAAGGAAAGATTGCCCTCAAAACAGAAAACTATACTGAAAACGAAGCAGTGAAAGCTCTCCTAAAAAAACAAATGGAATCTGTTGGAAAAGCGAATAATACTTTCGTTAAATACTTCCCGGCTTCTACCCTGATGTTCTTCAACGTAGGTGTAAAAGGAGGCGAACTGTATAACCTGTTGAGCGAAAACAAGGAATTCCGCAACACAGTATCTATCGCTAAGGCAGACGAAGTAAAAGAGTTGTTCAGCTCGTTCAATGGTGATATTTCTGCAGGATTAATCAACGTAACGATGAGCAGTGCTCCCACTTTCATGATGTACGCTGACGTGAAGAACGGCAATGCTCTTGAAATGATTTACAAGAACAAGGAATCATTGGGATTGAAGAGAGGGGAAGATATCATGCAACTTGGCAAAGACGAATATGTCTACAAGACAAGAGGCATGAATATATTCTTCGGCATCAAGGATAAACAAATGTATGCAACCAATGATGAGTTACTCTACAAAAACGTAGGTAAAGCTGCCGACAAATCAGTCAAAGATGCTCCTTATGCATCGGATATGAAGGGAAAGAGCCTATTTATAGCAATCAATGCCGAAGCAATCCTCGATCTGCCTATCGTTAAAATGGTAGCAGGTTTCGGAGGACAGGAAGCTAAGACATATATCGAACTGGCCAACAAGGTTTCTTACCTGTCCATGAGTTCGGAAGGGGAAGTCAGCGAGATCGACCTCTGCCTGAAAGACAAAGATGTAAATGCCCTCAAACAAATTGTAGACTTTGCCAAGCAATTTGCCGGCATGTAATAAATGTATAAACCAACGGTATGAATAGTATTCACTTACAGCAAACACTTCCCCAAGTGTTTGCTGACCGTAATTCGGTGACTTCGGACGTATGGCATCAGGATCTTTTCTTCCGGAAAGGAGAAATGTATCTGATTGAAGCTGCTTCCGGCACCGGCAAATCTTCGTTGTGCAGCTATATCTATGGCTACCGCAACGACTATCAGGGGATTATTAATTTCGATGAAACCAATATCAAAGCATACTCCGTGAAGCAATGGGTCGACCTGCGAAAGCATTCACTAAGTATGCTTTTTCAGGATTTACGCATCTTCACCGAACTTAGCGCTCTTGAAAATGTGCAATTAAAGAATAACCTCACCGGATGCAAAAAGAAAAAAGAAATCTTATCGTTCTTCGAACAACTGGGGATCGCAGATAAAATAAATGTGAAAGCCGGCAAGCTATCTTTCGGACAGCAACAGCGCGTCGCCTTTATCCGGGCGCTCTGCCAGCCGTTCGACTTTTTATTTCTGGATGAACCGATCAGCCACCTAGACGATGATAACAGCCGCATCATGGGTGAACTTATCATCGCCGAAGCAAAGGCACAAGGAGCCGGAGTGATTGCCACTTCCATCGGTAAACATATCGAGTTGCCTTACAACCATACACTTCAACTGTAGTAAGCTGGTTAATAACAGGTAGCAGGTAATAAACAACCTCTTTTCACAGCATCATTTCAAATCGTAAATTGTAAAATCGTAAATAAAATGCCAACTCTTGTCTGGAAGCTTCTCCGCCAACATATCAGTATCGGTCAATTAGCCGGTTTCTTTTTAGCCAACCTATTCGGCATGATGATTGTATTGCTTAGCGTACAGTTTTATAAAGATGTCATTCCGGTATTCACCGAAGGAGACAGCTTTATGAAAAAGGATTTCATCATAGCTACAAAGAAAATCAGTGCTCTCGGTTCTTTTGCAGGAAAGAGTAATACATTCTCTGCCGAAGAAATTGCGGATCTGAAAAAGCAACCGTTTACCAAAACAATAGGAGCTTTCACTCCTTCTCAATTCAAAGTTTCAGCAGGATTGGGAATGAAGGAAGCCGGTATTCATCTTTCCACAGATATGTTTTTTGAGTCTGTTCCCGATGAGTTTGTCGACATCAAACTCGATAAATGGCATTTCGATGAAAACACACATACCATCCCCATTATCATTCCGCGCAACTATCTGAACCTTTATAACTTCGGTTTTGCGCAAAGCCGCAGCCTCCCCAAACTATCGGAAGGGTTAATGAGTCTGATTCAAATGGACATTATGATGCGTGGCAACGGACGGGTGGAACAGTACAAAGGAAACATTGTCGGTTTCTCCAATCGTCTGAATACGATTCTTGTTCCCCAGTCTTTTATGAAATGGGCTAATGAGAATTTTGCACCGAATGCAGAAGCCCAACCGGCACGGTTGATTATCGAGGTTAGCAATCCGGCAGATTCCGCCATCGCCAGTTATTTTCAGAAGAAAGGATATGAAACGGAAGATGGTAAGCTGGATGCCGGAAAAACAACTTATTTCCTCCGTCTTATCGTAGGTATTGTATTGGGAGTGGGTTTATTTATCAGTATCCTTTCATTCTATATACTGATGTTGAGCATCTTCCTGCTTTTACAAAAGAATACGACCAAGCTGGAAAGTCTATTACTAATCGGATACAGTCCCAACAAGGTAGCATTGCCTTATCAGTTGCTCACGGTAGGATTGAACGTTATTGTGCTTGTATTATCCATCGGATTAGTCTCCTGGTTGCGCAGTTATTACATAGACAGCATCCGCTTGCTATTCCCACAACTGGAAACCGGATCATTATGGGCAGCAATCAGTATGGGTATTCTATTATTTATCGTTGTATCGGTGATTAACATACTGGCAGTAAAAAGGAAAGTGCTTTCGATCTGGATGCACAAATCATAGATGTAGAATCAAACACATAGCGTATGAAAAACAAAACTACATTTTCTATCCATAGAGGCTTAATAGCTTTCTTTTTCGGAATACTGTTCTGTTTTGCCCCATTGTCAGGGCAAAACGTACAAGATACAATTATTGCGTATTTTAATCTACTGGAAAAAGTCCCACAGGAGAAACTCTACTTACATCTGGACAAGCCTTTTTATGGGGCAGGAGAAAAAATATGGTTCAAGGGATATCTGGTAAACTCTGTTACACATCAAGATAATACACAAAGCAACTTCATCATTACAGAACTTGTCAACCGTTCCGACTCTATCGTAGAACGTAAGAAGATTCGTAGAGATTCATTGGGTTTTCATAATGCTTTCACCCTCCCTCCCACTCTCCCAGCAGGCGATTATTATTTGAGGGGATATAGCAACTGGATGCTTAATCAGGAACCGGAATTCTTTTATTCACACAATCTGAAAATCGGTAATTCGATTGATAATACGATTGTTTCAAACATTGAGTATCAGCAAGAAGACGAATCACATTATACAGCCAAGGTAAGATTTACCAGCAATACTCAAGAGGCTTTCGGAAATACTGCCATCCGCTACCGCTACATTGAAAACGGAAAGATTAAAGATAAAGGTAAAAGAAAGACAGATGAGAATGGGTTGATTTCTATTTCCCTGCCGGATTTGAAGCCTATTGCCACACGCCACATTGAAGTAGAGTTCGATGATACCCAATATACTTATAAGAAAACTTTCTATCTGCCTTCGTTTACAAAAGATTTTGATGTTAAGTTCTTCCCTGAAGGGGACGCTCTCCTGACCGTTGCTCATCAGAATATAGCTTTCAAGGCTCAAGGATCGGATGGCTTTTCTACAGAAATAGAAGGATTCCTGTTCGATGCCAACGGAGACACATTGACAGCTTTCCGCTCGGAGCATGACGGCATGGGAGTTTTCACACTGAATCCGACTGTGGGAAATTCTTACTATGTGATTGCCAAATCCGGTGACGGGATTAGTAAACGATTCGACCTCCCAGCTGTAGAAGAAAAAGGAATCACACTTTCCATGACACATTATAAAAAGGAAATCCGTTACGAAATCCAGAAAACAGAAGCTACCGAGTGGCCTCAAAAGTTATTCTTGATTGCGCACACTCGTGGAAAGCTGGTCATCCTGCAGCCAGTCAGTGTCGACAGGACTTTTGGAAGAATGAACGACAGTTTATTCAACGCAGGCATCACCCATTTCATGCTGATCGACCAACAGGGCAACGCACTTAGCGAACGCCTGGTTTTCATACCCGACCGGAATCCGCATCAATGGCAAATTCTTGCAGATAAGCCGACATACGGAAAAAGAGAAAAGGTATCCCTGCAAATTTCAGCAAAAGACGATAACGGTACTCCGGTAGAAGGTAGTTTTTCCATCAGCATTACCGACAGAAAGAGTATCCGCCCGGATTCGCTTGCTGACAATATCGTATCGAATCTTCTATTGACCTCCGACTTAAAAGGATATGTAGAAAATCCCGGATATTATTTTTTGCAGCAAGACCTCCGGACTCTCCGCACGGTAGACTTCCTGATGATGACGCACGGATGGCGCAGACACCATATCCAGAATGTACTGACTGCACCTTCAATGAACCTCACCAACTATATGGAAAAGGGGCAAACTATCAGCGGACGTATCAAAGGTTTCTTTGGAGGTAACGTTAAGAAAGGACCTATTTGTATTCTGGCCCCCAAACAGAACATCATCGCCACTACCACCACAGACGAAAAAGGAGAGTTTATCGTGAACACATCTTTCAGAGATAGCACGACTTTCCTTGTTCAGGCACGTACCAAAAGAGGATTTGCCGGAGTGGACATCGTGATTGACACTCCTCAATACCCGGCAACTTCGCACAAGTCTCCTTTCCATGATGGAACAGCAACGTTTATGGAAGATTATTTGCTCAACACCCGCGACCAATATTACATGGAAGGTGGAATGAGAGTGTACAATCTGAAAGAAGTGGTAGTCACTGGAAGTCGTAAAAAGGCCAGTTCAGAAAGTATTTACACAGGAGGTATCAACACCTACACAATCGAGGGGGACAGACTGGAAGGATTCGGTGCACAAACAGCTTTCGATGCAGTCACCAGACTCCCGGGTATTAGCGTGACAAATGGAAATGAAATACATATCCGTAACAATCCCGAGCAACCTGTCATTGTTGTTGACGACGTGGTGTATGAAGACGATAACGACATCCTGACCATGATACAAACCAGCGATATGTCGAGTTTGAGCCTTCTTCGCGGTGCCGATGCAGCAATCTTAGGTTCCCGCGGTTCGGCAGGTGCTATCGTTATTACGCTGAAAGACGGCAAAGATATCCCGGCAAGACCGGCACAAGGTATTATCACGTGCACTCCACTAGGGTACAGCGACTCGGTCGAATTCTACCATCCGACTTATGATACGCCCGAAAAAAAGAATGACCAACGCTCGGATTTACGAAGTACGATCTATTGGAATCCTACCCTTCAACTGGATGCTAATGGAAAAGCAACCATCGAATACTATACTCCGGACAGCACTGCACCGGAAGATATAACCATAGAAGGCGTGGATAAAAACGGAAAGGTATGCCGGATAGTACAAACGATCAACAACAGATAAATGTGGAAAAGATTTTGAATGTCAGGTTTATAGACTTACGCAAGTAAGCACAACTCTATTAAGGCACCTTTATCTTTATTCTATCAAGCAGGTATACATCTGTTAAGCTACCGATATCATTCATTCACCACGGCCGTGGAGAACTAACAAGAGCGGTACTTTAGCTGAACAATAAAGGCACTCTAGCTGAACAATGCCAGTATCTTTAAGCTACTTTACCCGTATCTCCGTGTTATTCTATCAGCATACTAGAGTTATCACACCTGATTTTTCAACACAACCTTAGTGGTAATATAACGTAAAAACATACAGATATACAGAAGTTATCACAAAAATAGCATCATGATAAAAAAGGAGATAAACAACTGTTTATCAAATAGCTATACTATTTAATCAGCAAAAACAAAGCTGACAATAAAAAACAAGACCTTTATTGTCAGCCTATTGTCAGCTCCTATCATCAGCCATATTCCACTAAAAATCAAAAGATTAGCCACTACCCTGACAGATTGACAATAAAAACAACACAAATATTATAGTAGATAATATCAGATGGCGGTATTCTCATACACTTCATTATTATTAGATTGAATACCACCAATTAGAGGTTAAAATGCAAATTAACCTTCCCTATCCCCTTATTAATCTTGATAAAAAAGCGATTGAATACCAAACAGGTTAAAAATATTTCGTAATTTTGCAGATATAAAAGAATGAAGCTATGCCGGACTATGATTTAATCGCCATACTCGGACCTACAGCCTCGGGTAAAACTCCCTTTGCCGCTGCCTTGGCCTATGAACTCAACACAGAAATTATCAGTGCCGATTCCCGTCAGATATATAGAAGAATGGATCTCGGTACAGGAAAAGATTTGGCCGACTATACCGTAAACGGACGTACAATCCCCTATCATCTGATTGACATTGCAGACCCCGGATATAAATACAATGTGTTTGAATATCAACGTGATTTCTTGAATTCTTACGAAAGCATCAAACAAAAAGGCTGTCTTCCCGTTTTATGTGGAGGGACAGGTATGTATCTGGAATCCGTGTTGAAAGGATATAAACTGATGCCCGTACCGGAAAATCCGGAATTGCGTAACCGTTTGGCAAATCATTCGCTGGAAGAGTTGACGGAAATGCTAAGTCAATACAAGGCTTTGCATAACTCCACCGACGTGGATACCGTGAAACGGGCGATACGTGCGATAGAAATTGAAGAGTATTATGCAGCCCATCCGGTTCCCGAAAGGGAATTCCCGGAACTGAACAGTCTCATCATCGGAGTGGACATTGACCGGGAACTGCGCCGTGAAAAGATCACCCGCCGATTGAAACAACGATTGGATGAAGGAATGGTGGACGAGGTAAGACGATTGATCGAACTGGGAATTGCACCGGACGATCTCATCTACTATGGACTGGAATACAAATACCTGACATTATACGTCATAGGCAAACTGACTTATGAAGAAATGCTCAACGGTTTGGAGATAGCCATCCATCAGTTTGCCAAGCGACAAATGACCTGGTTCCGCGGCATGGAAAGAAGAGGATTTACGATCCATTGGATGAATGCAGAGCTGCCGATGGAAGAAAAGATAGCTTTTGTAAAAGAGAAACTGCAAGGGAATTAGTATCTTTGGCAGTTATTATAGTGCGATTTTTAATACACAATAGGATAGATAAACAAATATGAGTGTAGAACCGAAGAAATGGGGAGTGATTTACAACCCCAAAGCTGGTACCCGAAAGGTAAAGAAGCGCTGGAAAGAAATTAAGGAGTACATGGACAGTAAAGGTGTAGACTATGACTATGTACAATCCGAAGGTTTCGGTTCGGTAGAGCGTCTCGCTAAAATTTTGGCCAACAATGGTTATCGCACGATTGTCATTGTGGGAGGTGATGGGGCATTGAACGATGCCATCAATGGCATTATGCTATCCGATGCCGAAGACAAAGAGAACATCGCCCTCGGCATGATTCCGAACGGTATCGGAAATGACTTCGCCAAATATTGGGGACTTAGCACCGAATACAAGCCGGCTGTCGACTGTATCATCAATCATCGGTTGAAGAAAATAGATGTAGGCTACTGCAACTTCTACGACGGAAACGAACACCAGCGTCGCTATTTCCTCAATGCCGTTAATATCGGACTGGGAGCACGAATCGTTAAAATCACCGATCAGACCAAACGTTTCTGGGGGGTGAAGTTCCTTTCATACGTTGCCGCCCTGTTCTCCCTCATCTTCGAACGGAAGCTCTACAGAATGCATCTCCGCATCAATGATGAACATATCCGTGGACGCATCATGACCGTATGTATAGGCAGTGCCTGGGGATGGGGACAAACTCCCAGTGCCGTTCCATACAACGGATGGCTGGATGTATCTGTAATCTACCGCCCGGAATTCCTGCAAATTATTTCCGGACTATGGATGCTGATTCAGGGAAGAATCCTGAATCACAAAGTGGTGAAAAGCTACCGGACGAGAAAAGTAAAGGTACTCCGGGCACAGAATGCAGCGGTGGATTTGGACGGGCGTTTGTTGCCTAAACATTTTCCTTTAGAAGTAGGCGTGCTCCCGGAAAAGACAACGCTTATCATCCCCAACTAATCAGGATCACTCCACCCAAGGAGAGAAACATATACTCACAATCTAATTGATAATTTGTAATTGGTAAATAATAAAATGATAGAACTTAAGAACAACCCCGCCGGCAACTTTTTCCTGTTGGCCGGTCCGTGTGTGATAGAAGGTGAAGAAATGGCAATGCGCATTGCCGAACGAGTAGTAAAGATCACCGAAGCACTGCAAATTCCTTATGTATTCAAAGGTTCTTACCGTAAGGCAAACCGCTCACGTCTGGATTCGTTTACCGGCATTGGCGATGAGAAAGCACTCAAAGTATTGAGAAAGGTACATGAGACTTTCGGAGTCCCCACCGTAACCGATATCCATACCGCAGATGAAGCTGCAATGGCAGCCGAATACGTGGACATACTTCAAATCCCGGCTTTTCTTTGTCGCCAGACCGACTTGTTGGTTGCCGCAGCCAAAACCGGAAAAACGATTAACATCAAGAAAGGACAGTTCCTTTCACCGCAGGCAATGCAGTTTGCTGCCGACAAAGTGGTGGAAGCCGGAAACAAGAATGTGATGCTTACCGAACGTGGAACAACTTTCGGCTATCAAGATCTTGTTGTAGACTACCGTGGTATCCCCGAAATGCAGTCATTTGGCTATCCGGTGATTCTGGATGTCACTCACTCCTTGCAGCAACCCAACCAAACCAGTGGGGTAACGGGAGGAATGCCGCAGTTGATAGAGACTGTCGCCAAAGCAGGTATCGCCGTAGGTGCCGACGGAATATTCATCGAAACACATGAAAACCCTGCCGTAGCCAAAAGCGATGGTGCCAATATGTTAAAGTTAGACCTTCTGGAAGGACTGTTAACTAAGCTAGTCAGGATACGGGAAGCTATAAAATAACTCTTTTCCCTGTCTATTTGTGATTTACAACCAAGCACAACGACAAATAACACAGAAATATTTATTTAAACTAAATAGAACATGAAACATTTATTACGTGGATTATTTATTGCAGTCCTTTTTATATGCTGCAATTTCCAGCTCGTACTTGCACAACCCATGCAAGAGTTACCTGTGGACAAGAATGTTCGTATCGGTAAACTAGACAACGGGCTTACCTATTACATTCGCCACAACGCCCTTCCCGAAAAACGAGTTGAATTCTACATCGCCCAGAAAGTAGGTTCCATTCTTGAGGAACCACAACAACGTGGTCTGGCACACTTTCTGGAGCACATGGCTTTCAACGGAACAAAGCACTTCCCAGGTGATGAAACCGGACTTGGCATCGTGCCCTGGTGTGAAACAAAAGGTATCAAATTCGGCACGAACCTGAATGCATATACCAGTGTCGACCAGACGGTGTACAACATCAGCAACGTACCAACTGAAAATATAAACGTGGTAGACTCTTGTCTGCTGATCCTTCACGACTGGTCGAACGCTATCAACCTTGCCGACAAGGAAATTGACAAAGAGCGTGGCGTTATCCGCGAAGAATGGAGAAGCCGCAACAGTGGTATGCTTCGCATCATGACTGATGCACAGTCGACTCTGTATCCGGATTCTAAATATTCAGACTGTATGCCTATCGGAAGTATTGATGTTATCAACAACTTCCCTTATCAGGATATCCGCGATTATTATGCGAAATGGTATCGTCCGGACTTACAAGGAATCGTTATTGTAGGTGATATCAATGTAGATGAAATTGAAGCTAAACTGAAAAAGGTATTTGCAGATGTAAAAGCTCCGGTAAACCCGGCCGAACGTATCTACTATCCAGTGGCAGATAATCAGGAACCGCTTATCTATATCGGTACAGACAAGGAAGTGAAGAATCCTTATGTGAACATCTTCTTCAAACAAGACGCTACACCGGATTCTTTGAAAAACACCATTGCTTATTATGCTACTCAGTATATGGTCAGCATGGCTATGAATATGCTGAACAACCGTTTGAATGAACTCCGTCAAACCGCTAATCCTCCTTTCACTAGTGCAAGCGCAGAATATGGAAACTATTTCCTTGCCAAGACTAAAGAAGCACTCGCACTTGATGCAAGCAGCAAAATAGACGGTATCGATTTAGCAATGAAAACTGTTTTGGAAGAAGCGGAACGTGCACGCCGCTTCGGATTTACCGCATCAGAATATGAACGCGCACGCGCCAACTATTTGCAAGCCGTAGAATCTGCTTACAACGAACGTGAAAAGACTAAAAGTGGTTCTTACGTCAACGAATACGTTAACAATTTCCTTGAAAAAGAACCGATTCCGGGAATTGAAGTTGAATATACACTGGTAAACAAACTGGCTCCGAATATCCCTGTAGAAGCTGTCAATCAGGTGATGCAACAACTAATCACTGACAACAATCAGGTGGTTTTGCTGGCCGGTCCGGAAAAAGAAGGAGCAAAATACCCTACTAAAGAAGAAATTGCTGCTTTATTGAAACAAATGAAGTCATTAGATCTGAAACCTTATGAAGATAAAGTTTCTAACGAACCGCTGATCTCTGAAGATATTAAAGGCGGTAAGATTGTTTCTGAAAAAGCTGGCGAAATCTATGGTACGACTAAGTTGGTACTTTCCAACGGCGTAACCGTATATGTGAAACCAACTGATTTCAAGGCTGACCAGATTGTAATGAAAGGTGTAAGCTTCGGTGGTACCAGCGTATTCCCGAACGAAGAAATTATCAATATCTCTCAATTAAACGGAGTAGCTCTAGTAGGTGGAATCGGTAATTTCAGCAAAGTAGATCTGGGTAAAGCTTTGGCTGGCAAACGTGCAAACGTAGGTGCGGGTATCGGCAACACTACGGAAACTGTTTCCGGTAGCTGTGCTCCGAAAGACTTTGAGACAATGATGCAGCTTACTTATCTGACTTTCACATCTCCGCGTAAGGATAACGAAGCATTCGAATCTTACAAGAACCGTTTGAAAGCTGAACTTCAAAATGCAGACGCTAACCCGATGACTGCTTTCAGTGACACTATTACAAGCGTACTATACGGCCACCATCCACGCGCTATCAGAATGAAAGAAAACATGGTAGACCAGATCAACTATGACCGTATTCTTGAAATGTACAAAGACCGCTACAAAGATGCAAGTGATTTCACTTTCTTCCTGGTAGGAAACGTAGACTTGGCTACAATGAAACCGTTAATCGCCAAATATCTGGGAGGTCTGCCATCTATCAACCGTAAAGAGACTTTCAAAGATAACAAGATGGACATCCGCAAGGGAGAGATCAAAAATGTATTTGCGAAAGCACAGGAAACTCCGATGGCTACCATCATGTTCCTTTATAGCGGCACTTGCAAATATGACTTGCGCAACAATGTCCTGCTTAGCTTCTTAGATCAGGCTCTGGATTTGGTTTACACTGCTGAAATCCGTGAAAAAGAAGGAGGTACATACGGTGTAAGCTGTAACGGAAGTCTTGGTAAATACCCGAAAGAGGAACTTGTTCTTCAGATTGTATTCCAAACTGACCCTGCCAAGAAAGATAAATTGTCTGCTGTTGTTGTAGAACAACTTCACAAAATGGCAAAAGAAGGTCCGTCTGCCGAACACATGCAGAAGATCAAAGAATATATGCTGAAGAAGTATAAAGACGCCCAGAAAGAAAACGGCTACTGGCTTAATAATATGGACGAATACCTCTACACGGGTGTAGATAATACAAAAGACTATGAAAAGTTGGTCAACAGCATCACAGCAAAAGAAGTGCAAGACTTCCTCGCCAAATTGCTGAAACAGAACAACGAAATTCAAGTCATCATGACCGTGCCGGAAGAAAACAAATAAAAATTCTCTAGTATATCTACTGAATGATGATATTCAACGAATTACGCAAACATGGAAGGCTTGCCGCCAAACGGCATCCGATGTATGAAAAGAACAAAGTTGCTAAAATACTCGGTTATGTCATGGGCGCATTCTGGGCCGGTTACCTGATATTCTTCGGTACGACGTTCGCGTTCGGATTTTCTGATATGGTTCCCAACCGGGAACCATATCATGTGATGAACGCAGTGGTTCTGATCTTTATCCTGGCACTGGACTTTCTGTTGCGTGTTCCGTTTCAAAAAACACCGACACAGGAGGTAAAACCTTACCTCCTGCTGCCGGTTAAACGAATTCGTGTCATCGACTTTTTACTAATCCGCTCGGGACTAAGCCTGTTCAACCTGTTCTGGTTGTTTCTGTTTGTCCCTTTTTCCTTCATCACTATTACCAAGTTTTTCGGTATCCCCGGTGTCATCACCTATCTTATCGGTATCTTGCTATTGATTATTGCCAATAATTACTGGTACTTGCTTTGCCGCACTCTTATCAACGAACGTATTTGGTGGATTCTATTACCTATCGCTTTCTACGGTGGAATAGGCTGCCTTCTTTTTATTCCCGAAGATAGTCCTCTCTTCTATTTCTTCATGGATCTGGGAGACGGATACATACAGGGCAACATTCTCTATTTTCTCGGCACCATACTTGTGATTGCCATTTTATGGTTGATTAACCGCAAGATCATGTCCGGACTTATCTATGCAGAGCTGGCAAAAGTAGAAGATAGCCAGATTAAACATGTCTCCGAATATAAATTCTTCGAACGCTACGGGGAAGTTGGCGAATATATGAGGCTGGAACTGAAAATGCTTTTACGCAATCGCCGCTGCAAAGGTGCATTACGCAATATCGCAATTGTAGTGGTGGCTTTCTCCGTCGCACTTAGCTTTTCCAGTGTCTACGACGGGAATTTCATGACTTCTTTCATCTGTGTATACAACTTTGCCGTATTCGGAATGATTATCCTTTCACAGATTATGTCATTCGAAGGTAATTACATTGATGGCCTGATGTCTCGTAAAGAATCAATTATGAGTCTACTGAAAGCCAAATATTACACATACAGCATTGGCGAAATCATACCTTTCATACTCATGATTCCCGCCATCATCATGAATAAACTCACTTTACTGGGCGCCTTCGCCTGGTTTTTCTATACCATCGGCTTTATTTATTTCTGTTTTTTCCAACTGGCTGTCTACAACAAACAGACGGTCCCCTTAAACGAGAAAGTGGCAAGCCGACAAACGAATAGCGCTATACAGATGGTGGTTAATTTCGCTGCTTTCGGTGTGCCTCTCATCTTATACAGTCTATTAAATGCATTTTTAGGTGAAACAATCACTTACATTATTCTGTTAGTTGTCGGTCTCGGATTTACCCTGACTTCTCCTTTATGGATTAAAAATGTATATCATCGTTTCATGAAACGGCGATACGAAAACATGGAAGGCTTCAGAGACAGCCGCCAATAAACGCTCATGAATCATTAACCATATAAACATTGAAGATCATGATTATCATTGACAAACTTAAAAAGAATTTCGGTGAGAAGATTGCCGTAGACATAGAACACTACGAAATCAATCAAGGCGATATGCTCGGATTGGTGGGAAACAACGGTGCCGGTAAAACAACTCTCTTCCGAATCATGCTGGATCTGTTAAAAGCAGACGATGGTAAGGTGATTATTAATGATATTGATGTCAGCCAAAGCGAAGACTGGAAAAGCATTACCGGTGCTTTCATTGACGATGGTTTTCTGATTGATTATCTCACTCCGGAAGAATATTTCTATTTTATCGGAAAGATGTACGGACTAAAGAAAGAAGAAGTGGACGAACGTCTGATTCCTTTTGAACGTTTTATGAGTGGAGAAGTGATCGGGCACAAGAAGCTAATCCGTAACTACTCCGCAGGTAACAAGCAAAAGATCGGAATTATTTCTGCCATGCTTCATTACCCGCAATTACTGATACTGGACGAACCATTCAACTTTCTCGATCCAAGTTCTCAGTCTATCATCAAACATCTGCTCAAGAAATATAATGAGGAGCATCAAGCTACGGTTATCATATCCAGTCACAATCTCAATCATACCGTAGATGTATGTCCGAGGATTGCTTTATTGGAACACGGTGTCATCATCCGGGATATTATCAACGAGGACAACTCCGCAGAGAAAGAACTGGAGGATTATTTTAATGTAGAAGAAGAGTAAACGGTAAATAGGAAATGATAAAATAATGAATGGTAAGTATCCATCCTTACTAAAATTATTGCATAAACTAATTATGATGAGATATATAACAGAAAAGTCTGATACCCATAAGTCTAGTATAAAGAAACCTGATAGAAAGAAAAGATACTTCCTGCAATTCATCCTTTTATTAGGACTGATTGCCAGCCTTAGTTCCTGCCGCACTTCCGCACCCCGGCTGGATTATCAAGCATTGGCACGAGCTTCTATATTGTTGGGGGTAGATATTAATATGGAGGATAACCATAAGCTCTATCTGGAAGCAGCCGACTGGATAGGGGTTCCCTATCGTGGTGGAGGTGATTCGAAACGAGGAGCCGACTGTTCGGGATTAGTTTATCAAGTGTACCGTAAGGTATACCGCACCCAAGTGCCGCGTAACACGGAAGATCTAAAAAAAGAAAGTAATAAAGTCGCCAAACGGAATCTCCGGGAAGGAGACTTGGTATTCTTCACCAGCAGTCGTTCAAAAAATAAAGTAGCTCATGTAGGCATTTACCTCAAAAACGGTAAGTTTATTCATTCCAGCACCAGTAAAGGAATGATCGTCAGCAACTTGAACGAAAACTATTATACCAAACACTGGATAAGCGGCGGCAGGATACGTTAATTATCAACTTCTAATGATATAAAATTATGAAATCATTCATCGGAGCAGTTCTATTTATTTGCGTGGCATTCAGCGCCAATGCACAGCTTTTATGGAAAGTGTCCGGCAACGGACTGAACCAACCTTCCTACATCATAGGCACTCACCATCTAGCACCGTTCAGCATCATGGATAGCATTGCCGGACTTAAAAAGGCTATGAATGAAACTCAACAAGTATATGGAGAGATAAAAATGTCGGAAATGCAATCGCCTGCCACCATGGAAAAGATGCAAAAGGCAATGATGATTGAAAGTGATACCACGCTAAACTCTCTCCTTTCTCCGAAAGACTTTGAGACTGCTAATAAATTCTGCAAAGAAAACCTGATGGTAGATTTAAATATGGCTCCGAAGCTAAAACCTGCCTTCTTATTAAATAATGTAGTGGTGATGGCTTACGTAAAACATATAGGGAAATTCAACCCGCAAGAGCAACTCGACACATTCTTTCAAAGCCAAGCCATCCAAAACGGAAAAAAGGTGGACGGACTGGAAACTGCAGAATTCCAATTCAATCTGCTTTTCAATGGCAGTTCACTACAACGGCAAGCACAACTATTAATGTGCACTCTTAACCATATAGAGACTGAAGTAGAAAACCTGAAAAGGCTCACAAACGCCTACATGAACCAAGATCTGAACACCATGCTTAAAATCAGTGAAGAACGTAAAGGCGATCAATGTGACGCACTTCCCGGCGAAGAAGATGTCCTAATTTACAACCGTAATAAAGCATGGGCTGAAAAACTACCGGCAATCATGAAGGCTGCCCCGACTTTTGTTGCAGTAGGCGCCCTGCACCTCCCCGGAGAAAAAGGATTATTAAACTTACTAAAAAGACAAGGATACACGGTAGAAGCTGTGAAATAAGAAAAGTATTTAGTACTTTTGCGGAAAAGTTTTCCCCAATGAACTACAAAACCTATTTATTCGATTTCGACTACACACTAGCCGATTCGTCGCGTGGTATCGTTAAGTGTTTCAGAATTGTGCTTACCCGGCATCAGTATTTAACCGTTACTGATGAAGCTATCAAGCGTACAATCGGCAAAACATTGGAAGAATCATTCAGTATCCTTACCGGAATTACCGACCCGGCACAGCTGGAGGCCTTCCGGCAGGAGTACAGACTGGAAGCTGATGTACACATGAATGTAAATACCCGTCTTTTTCCCGACACATTGTCTACACTGAAAGAATTGAAGAAACGGGGTGCCCGCGTCGGAATTATCTCTACCAAGTATCGTTTCCGGATATTGAGTTATCTGGAAGAATATCTGCCTAAGGATTTTCTTGATATAGTAGTGGGAGGAGAAGATGTAAAAGCACCGAAACCTTCGCCGGAAGGAGTTAAATTTGCATTGGAACATCTGGGAAGTAGCCCCGAAGAGACATTGTATATTGGAGATAGCACCGTAGATGCCGAAACAGCGCAGAATGCAGGAGTCGATTTTGCAGGTGTGCTGAACGGAATGACAACGGGAGAGGAACTTCGTGTTTATCCACACAAAATCATTATGCAGAATTTAGGAGAATTAGTCCAATAGGCTACAATGAGAGCTAAAATGCTCATTTATTTGCCGTAATCATTTTATCTCCTATAAAAAATAAAAGAAATATTTGTCGGGAACGAATAAAAATAGTACTTTTGTGCCCGATTATTCCGCAACGGGTTCGATAAAGAGTTCTTTAAGTGATTAAAGACCACCCGCCGGAGCTAACTTATACATTTATATATAAGATGTACGCAATTGTAGAGATTAACGGTCAGCAATTTAAAGCAGAAGCTGGTCAAAAGTTGTTCGTTCACCACATCGAAGGTGCAGAAAACGGTTCAACAGTAGAATTTGAAAAAGTTCTTTTGGTAGACAAAGACGGAAACGTAACAGTAGGTGCTCCTACCGTAGAAGGCGCTAAAGTTGTTTGCCAGGTTGTTTCAAACTTGGTTAAAGGCGACAAAGTTCTTGTTTTCCACAAGAAAAGAAGAAAAGGACACAGAAAACTGAACGGTCACCGTCAACAGTTCACTGAATTAACAATTACAGAAGTAGTAGCTTAATCAATTAAAAAGTAAGAAGAAATGGCACATAAGAAAGGTGTCGGTAGTTCTAAGAACGGCCGCGAATCACAAAGTAAAAGATTAGGCGTTAAGATATTTGGTGGCGAAGCTTGCAAAGCAGGTAACATCATCGTTCGTCAAAGAGGTACTGAATTCCACCCGGGTGAAAACATCGGAATGGGTAAAGACCACACTCTTTTCGCTTTAGTAGATGGTACAGTTAGCTTCAAAGTTGGCAAAGAAGACAGAAGATATGTTTCTGTTGTTCCTGCTACTGAGGCATAATTGCACAACTGAAAATATTTAAGAGAAGGAGATGTAATCCATTGGATTACATCTCCTTTCTTTTTAACAACCAGAGTTTTATATATCACTCTAAAAGAGACATGTATGTATCATTCACTGCATATATGTTTATTATACAGCTCAATACATGTATTATATATATCATAGACACATCATATATATTATATATAACACATATATTTGCTTGATTATTCGTTTTTTCTTTATCTTTGTAGCCTTAAATAAGAAAGTTCATAAAAAGTATAGATATGCTTACCATTAAACAAATTACAGAAAACACAGAGGCGGTACTCCGCGGACTGGAAAAGAAGCATTTCAAAAATGCAAAGGAAACGATCGATCAAGTGATCGCTCTTAACGACAAGAGACGTAGCACACAAAATGAATTAGATAAGAATCTGGCAGAGGTTAACTCGCTTTCACGCACCATCGGTCAACTGATGAAAGAAGGCAAGAAAGAGGAAGCTGAGACTGCACGCGCACGCGTTGCCGAACTAAAAGAAGGTAACAAAGAATTAGACGCCGCTATGACACAGGCTGCAACAGATATGCAGAATGTACTTTACACCATCCCCAACATTCCTTACGACAGCGTACCCGAAGGTGTAGGCGCTGAAGATAACGTAGTGGAAAAAATGGGAGGTATGGAAACTGAACTTCCTAAAGATGCACTCCCCCACTGGGAACTGGCTAAGAAATATGATTTAATAGACTTCGATCTGGGTGTAAAAATCACAGGTGCAGGTTTCCCTGTATATAAAGGTAAAGGCGCACAACTTCAACGCGCTCTTATCAACTTCTTCCTGGACGAAGCACGCAAATCCGGATATACTGAAATCATGCCACCGACAGTAGTTAACGCTGCTTCCGGCTATGGCACAGGACAGCTTCCTGACAAAGAAGGACAAATGTATCATTGTGAAGTAGATGATTTATATCTGATTCCAACAGCAGAAGTACCTGTAACCAACATCTACCGTGATGTAATTTTGGAAGAAAAACAGTTGCCAATAATGAATTGCGCCTATACACAATGTTTCCGTCGTGAAGCTGGTTCCTATGGTAAAGATGTGCGCGGACTGAATCGTCTGCACGAATTCTCCAAAGTAGAATTGGTTCGCATTGACAAACCGGAACACTCCAAACAATCTCATCAGGAAATGCTAGACCACGTAGAAGGTCTGTTGCAAAAACTAGAACTTCCATATCGTATCCTCCGCCTCTGTGGTGGTGATATGAGTTTCACTGCTGCCCTTTGTTTCGACTTCGAAGTATATTCAGAGGCACAGAAACGCTGGTTGGAAGTAAGTTCCGTATCCAATTTCGATACCTATCAGGCCAATCGTCTGAAATGCCGTTACCGTAATGCAGAAAAGAAAACCGAACTCTGCCACACACTGAACGGTTCAGCATTAGCACTGCCACGTATCGTTGCTGCCCTACTCGAAAACAACCAGACTCCGGAAGGCATTAGAATTCCAAAAGCGTTGGTTCCGTACTGCGGCTTCGACATGATAGACTAAGACTTGATCTGACAGACTAATAAAAGCACCCTTATATAGAGAGCCACTCATCAAAAGAGTGGCTTTTCTTTTATATTTCGCAAATAAGCTGTATCTTTGCCAAAATTTATATCATTCTGATAGCAGTTACGTAATAAAAACAACAAATTAATTAGATAATGAACAAAATCATTAGCAAGGAACGCTTTTCTGAAAAAGTATTCAAATTTGAAATTGAAGCTCCTTTAATTGCTAAATCTCGTAAGGCCGGACACTTCGTCATCGTACGTGTAGGCGAAAAAGGAGAACGTATGCCATTGACTATCGCAGGTTCCGATCTAAAAAAGGGCACCATTACTCTGGTAGTGCAGGAAGTCGGGCTTTCTTCTACCCGTCTCTGCGAGCTGAATGAAGGCGAATCTATCACTGACGTAGTAGGCCCACTCGGACAAGCTACCCATATAGAAAAATTCGGAACAGTAATCTGCGCTGGTGGTGGTGTAGGTGTGGCTCCGATGCTTCCTATCGTACAGGCTTTGAAGGCTGCCGGTAACCGTGTTATCACTGTATTGGCTGGACGCAATAAAGATCTTATCATCTTGGAAAAAGAAATGCGTGAAAGCTCTGACGAAGTAATTATCATGACGGATGACGGTTCTTACGGCCGGAAAGGTCTGGTGACAGAAGGTGTAGAAGAAGTTATCAAACGTGAGAAAGTAGACAAATGTTTCGCTATTGGCCCTGCCATCATGATGAAATTCGTTTGCTTGCTGACTAAAAAATATGAAATTCCGACAGATGTTTCGCTAAATACTATCATGGTGGACGGAACTGGTATGTGCGGCGCTTGCCGTATCACTGTAGGAGGAAAGACCAAATTCGTTTGTGTAGATGGTCCGGAATTCGACGGTCACCAGGTGAATTTCGACGAAATGCTGAAACGTATGGGTGCGTTCAAGAATATCGAACGCGAAGAAATGCATAAGCTGGAATCAGAATGTGAAGCAACCAAAGAAATCGATGAAAAAAGTCGTAATGCTGCTTGGAGGCAGGAGTTACGCAAATCCATGAAGCCAAAAGAACGTACGGCTATTCCTCGTGTAGAGATGAATGAACTCGATGCTGAATACCGTTCACACAGCCGTAAAGAGGAAGTTAATCAAGGATTAACAGCAGAACAGGCTGTTACAGAAGCCAAACGCTGTCTCGACTGTGCTAATCCTGGATGTATGGAAGGCTGTCCGGTAGGTATTGATATTCCCCGCTTCATTAAGAATATCGAACGCGGTGAGTTCCTCGAAGCTGCTAAAACATTGAAAGAAACAAGTGCGCTCCCTGCAGTTTGCGGTCGTGTGTGTCCGCAAGAAAAACAGTGCGAATCAAAATGTATTCATCTGAAAATGAATGAAAAGCCAGTAGCTATCGGTTATTTGGAACGTTTTGCTGCTGATTACGAACGTGAAAGCGGACAAATCTCCGTACCTGTCATTGCAGAGAAAAACGGCATCAAAATAGCTGTTATCGGTTCAGGACCTGCAGGATTGGCATTTGCCGGAGATATGGCTAAATATGGATATGATGTAACTGTATTTGAAGCGCTGCATGAAATTGGCGGTGTATTGAAATACGGTATCCCCGAATTCCGTTTGCCAAACAAGATTGTAGACGTAGAAATCGACAATCTCGGTAAGATGGGCGTTAATTTCATCAAAGACTGTATTGTAGGAAAGACTATCGGTGTAGAAGACTTGAAAGCGGAAGGTTTCAAAGGAATATTCGTGGCTTCCGGTGCCGGACTGCCAAACTTTATGAATATCCCGGGAGAGAACTCTATCAATATCATGTCTTCAAATGAATACCTCACCCGTGTCAATTTGATGGATGCCGCCAGCGAAGATTCGGACACCCCGGTAGCATTCGGTAAGAATGTGGCAGTAATCGGTGGTGGTAACACAGCTATGGACTCTGTCCGTACGGCAAAACGTCTTGGTGCTGAACGTGCTATTATTATCTATCGTCGCTCGGAAGAAGAAATGCCTGCACGTATCGAAGAAGTAAAACACGCCAAAGAAGAAGGGGTTGAATTCCTCACTCTGCATAATCCTATCGAATATATTGCTGATGAACAAGGTTGCGTAAAACAAGTTATTCTGCAAAAGATGGAATTAGGCGAACCGGATGCTTCCGGACGTCGTAGTCCTGTAGCCATCCCGGGAGCGACAGAAACAATCGATATAGACCTGGCCATTGTCAGCGTTGGGGTATCTCCCAACCCGATTGTTCCAAGCTCTATCAAAGGACTGGAATTAGGACGAAAAGGAACTATCGCAGTAAATGACAACATGGAATCTTCTATCCCTATGATTTACGCAGGTGGCGACATCGTTCGCGGTGGAGCTACTGTAATTCTGGCGATGGGTGATGGTCGTAAAGCTGCCGCTGCTATGCATGAGCAATTGAAAACAAACGCCGGCAACTAACTGCCACTTATTAACACCCGGGCTAAACTTCCCTAACACGTGGGATAACTACATCTGACACGTGGGCGGAAGTTTATCGAGAGGTGGGCTAAAACCAACTCACACGTGGGTAGAACATCGATCACCCCCGGCATAAAAAGTAGAATAAGAAAAGCCCCGTTTACGAAATGTAAACGGGGCTTTTCTTATTTCAAATATCAAAGATATTTCTACTTTACCACTTTATTCGTCGCAGGATCAGGGAAAATTACAGCCGGTTTAAACGACTTGGCTTCCTCAAAATCCATCAATGCATAGGACATGATTATCACAATATCATCCGGTTGCACCTTGCGGGCAGCAGCACCATTCAGACAAATTTTGCCCGAACCGCGTTCACCTTTGATAATGTAGGTTTCAAAGCGTTCACCGTTGTTATTATCAGCGATATACACTTTCTCTCCCGGAATCATGTTTGCAGCATCCAGCAGGTCTTCATCAATCGTGATACTACCCATGTAGTTCAGATTTGCCTCCGTGACACGTGCACAATGAATTTTCGACTTCAACACTTCAATCATCATAAGGTTTCGTCTTTTTAGTTATTCTTTATATTTAATGTTATCGATCAGCCGGACCTCTCCACAGAACACTGTGATGCATCCTACTGCATAGGAAGTATCTTCCCAATTGCTAATTTTCTGCAATGTGTTTCCGTCTACGATCTCAAAATACTCCATACGCAAACCCGGAGCGGCTTCAATCGCATCTTCAACCATCTTTTGCGTCTCGCTCACTGTATGAGTGGCTGCAAAGTTACGACTTTTAAATAAGGTGCGAGAAATATTTAAAGCATTTTCACGTTCTTCTGCAGATAAACGTTTGTTCCGGCTACTCAATGCCAGTCCATCTTCCTCACGTACAATTGAACAACCTACAATTTCAAGGTTATATTTCAATTGTCGAACCATCTCACGAATAATCGCTAACTGCTGGAAGTCTTTCTCTCCGAAATATGCACGATCCGGCTGTACAGCATCAAACAGCTTGCTGACAATTTGGCAAACACCGTTAAAATGTCCCGGACGGAAAGCTCCTTCCATCACCGTATCCAATGGTGCATAGCTAAATTGACGGGTATCCGGTTCCGGATACATTTCGCTAACTGAAGGAGAAAAAGCGAAATCCGCCCCGCATTCTTCCAACAAACGGCAATCTGCATCCAATGTACGCGGATATTTCTCCAAGTCATTTTTATCGTTAAACTGTGTGGGATTCACAAAAACACTCACAACAGTTACACCATTCTCACTTACGCTGCGCTTTACCAGAGATGCATGTCCCGCATGTAAAGCACCCATTGTAGGAACCAGTCCCACCTTTTTACCTTGGGCTCTTAGGGCAGTCAATTCTGCCTGTAAGTCCTTGATAGTGTGCACTACTTTCATTTTCGTCAATTGGTTTATGTTTTACTCGTTTGCAAAAACTCTGCAAAATAAACTAATATTTGCCACATAAAGAAAGAATATCTTATTTAATGTGTCTTTTTTTTCGTATCTTTGCAGAATATTATAGTGAACTATTGTTATTATGACAAAGGCGAATAAAGTTTTATTTATTACTCAAGAGATTACACCTTACGTTTCAGAATCCGAAATGGCCAATATAGGTAGAAACCTTCCACAGGCGATACAAGAAAAAGGCCGTGAAATCAGAACCTTTATGCCTAAATGGGGAAATATCAATGAGCGCAGAAATCAACTGCACGAAGTGATCCGCCTCTCTGGTATGAACCTGATTATCGACGATACTGACCACCCCTTGATTATAAAAGTTGCTTCTATCCAATCCGCACGTATGCAGGTATATTTCATCGATAACGATGATTATTTCCAGAATCGTATGCAGACAACGGATGAAAATGGTATAGAATATGATGATAACGATAGCCGTGCCGTTTTCTATGCACGCGGTGTATTGGAAACAGTGAAAAAACTTCGCTGGTGTCCTGATGTCATTCATTGTCATGGCTGGATGACAGCTTTAGCTCCTCTTTATATTAAGAAAGCCTATAAAGACGAACCTTCTTTTCGCGACGCTAAAGTGGTATTCTCTGTTTATGAAGATGATTTCAAGAGTACACTTAGCGACGATTTCGCAGCCAAATTGATGCTGAAAGGTATTTCCAAAAAAGATTTAGGTGATTTGAAAGAGCCGGTAGACTATGCTGCTCTGTGCAAACTCGCCGTTGATTATTCGGATGGAGTCATACAAAACAGCGAAAAAGTAGACGAGTCTATTATTGAATACGCCCGCCAATCTGGCAAACTGGTGCTTGACTACCAGAACCCGGAAAACTATGCAGATGCCTGCAACGAGTTCTACGATCAGGTATGGGATGCGACTGCAAACGAAGAAGAATAAAAAAAAATCAAGATACGACGATCATGAAAACAAAATACGCCTTAATAGCTTTACTGGCAATCACCTTTTGGGGTTGTGATGACAACACTGCCGGACTGGGATTGGGAATGTTTCCGGGAAGCGACCAAAATATCAATGGAAAGCTATCTACATTTGATGTAACTACCGAATCCGTTCATGCCGGTAAGATATATGCAATGACCAATGTCGGTTATGTAGGGAAGTTCACAGATGAAACTTTCGGAACTTATCAGGCGGGGTTCTTGGCAGAGCTCAACTGTCCGACTGGAATGACATTCCCCGGAGTATATGATGGTACTGCTTTGGACGAAAAGAAAAAAGCTACCCGCGTAATGGTAGATAAAGAAGGACTGGGCGACGACGTGAAACCAATATACAATACAGATAATGAAAATGATCCAAATAGAAAACTCATAGGTAACATTCATACCATCGAACTTTATCTATGGTATAGCAGTTACTTTGGAGATTCATTAACAGCATGTCGTTTAAGTGTTTATGAATTAGGAGAAGCTGAAGAAGAGCTCAATCAGGAGAATGCATATTATACAGATATTGAGCCTGAAAAATTTTACAATCCTAAAAATCTATTGGGAACTAAGGCCTATACAGCAGTTGATTTATCTGTTAAAGATTCTATCCGTAAACTCAGCACATATGTCCCTAGCGTGCACGTTTCTTTTAAGCAGGATGCTGCAATAGAAATAGGCACAAAGATTATACAAAAAGCTAACGAATTTGGCATTAACTTTGATGATAAAACATTCAGAGAAATATTCAAAGGCATTTACGTAAAGAGTGATTATGGTGATGGCACAGTACTTTACATAAACCAAGCCCAAATGAATGTAGTATATAAATGCTATGCAGTTGACACACTTACAGGTGTTAAATTGAAAAAGAAAGTATTAGAAGAGGGAGATACAGAATATAAAGACTCCACTTATTATGGGTACCGTACCTTTACTACTACCCGAGAAGTCATTCAAGCAAATCAGCTACAAAATGACAAAGCGGCTATTCAAAATTGTATAAATAACCCCGAATGGACTTACTTAAAAAGTCCAGCTGGCATCTTTACGCAGTTAACTCTTCCTGTTAGTCAAATAGCAGAAAAGCTCCAAGGAGATACTTTGAATGCGGTTAAATTAGGAATTCCTATCTATAATGAAACCAGTGATAAGAAGTTTGGCATGTCTACTCCCAAGAATGTTCTATTAATACGTAAAAAATATAAAGATAGTTTCTTTAAAGATAATCAACTTAGTGATGGTATAACTTCATCTCTATTTAATCCTACTACTAGTTTTACTCAATATACATTCAACAACATTACTCAAATGATTAATGATTGTTTAGCAGATGGAGAACGAGAAGAAGCAGAAAAGAAACTCAAGAATGGTGGGACGATAACTCTCCAAATAACTAACTCCGAAGGTGAAACAGACACTCAAGTGGTTCATGATATTGAAGAATGGGAAAAATATAGTGATTGGAACAAATTCATACTTATTCCAGTACTTGTAACCACAGATGCTTCCTCAAGTAATAGCTATTATGGTTCTTCGAGCAATGTTATTAGCATACAACATGACCTGAAACCTGGCTATGCGCGCTTAAAGGGAGGTACAAATTCCACAAATGCTTCTTTACCTAAAGAGGAACAAGATAAATACAAATTGAAACTTGAAGTTGTTTCTACAAACTTTGGAACAAAATCAAAATAGGAAATAGTTGAAATCTTATAAAACAACAGCGCAGGTTACATTGAGTAATCTGCGCTGTTGTTTTATAAGATATTGATAGAAAAGTCAGATAGAATAATTTCATAATAATAACGGTATATGCTTGGGGTATTAACGGTATCGTTATCAAATAGCGTTACTATTTTATCGGATGGTGTTACTATCTTGCAGAAGAATATCCGCCAACAAAGGTCTCGACTTAATCCACACAAAAAAGCCGTGAGTTTGATTTTATCTCACTCACGGTTCCAATATAATAAATAATAATTTCTTATTCTTCTACTTAGCAGTAGCCTTTTTTGCTTTACCTGTAGCCTTCTTCGGCTCCGCAGCAGCTTTCTTAACTTCAGCTTTCTTTGCAGCAGATTTTGATTTAGCAACAGCTTTTTCTTTTACTGTCGGTTCTTTAGCATCAGCAGCCTTCTTAACAGTTGCTTTCTTTGCAGCCTCCACTTTTGCCTGCAATTTAGCCACTTCTTTCTCCAACTCTGTAATCTCATCTCCCTGGTTCTTAATTGTAGTCAACAAAGAATTTAATTCTTCACTGTCTACATCGGCAGGATATAGTGCATCTACCCGTTTGATAAAGTCACCCAAAATATTCATATAGTTAGTGAAAGCATCATAAGGAGAATCATAGATTCCACGATTCAACCACATACCATTATTCTTCGTTGTCATAAAACGGAAGTTATTGCTAGCCTGCAAATAATCCCAATCCTGTTTGATACGACGGTCGTCACATAAATGAACACGTTCAGCTACACTATACAGTTTATTAAAAGCCTCGCGTTGCATGACATTACCCAACCAACAACTAGTATCTCTCTCTTCATCCACCCACGACATCGGATATGCAACATCGAGTTGTGATACTGATTTCAGCTTCGTTACAATTTCAGTCGGTGTAGAGAAAGTAATCCCCTTAGCCTTTGCACATTCCGGCAACGCTTTTAAGAATTCAAGAATATTAGAGGATAATGGTTGAGCCATACCAAGCGAACTCAATTCCATAAAGATATTAATAACTTGCTCTTCTTGCGGCAATACATCAATCCAATTAATATATTTATCGGCAAACAAAGGATATTCCGCCCAATCAGAATTAGAGAAACGTAAACTGATGTCGTCAGAGAGTTTGAAATCCCGCAACAAGAGCTTAAGACTTGGAGCCTGATTACAGTGATAAACATAATGCGGGCTCTTCCAACCCAATACATGTTTAGCACCTTCCGTCAACATTCCCTTGAAGCCCATAGAAGCTACCAACCCACCTATTTCATCAGAATAAATCAGACTAGAATTACGGAACACTTTCGGTTCTTTACCAAACATTTGTTTCATCTTATCACGTTGACGAAGTACTTCTTCGCGGAAGCAATCCTCGTTGGCTAGTGAAGACAAGCCATGTGAATAAGGCTCACATAAGAATTCACAACAACCAGTGTCATTCAACTGATGCAATAAATCAATGACTGCCGGAGCATGAATTTCCAATTGTTCCAAGGCTACTCCCGAGATAGAAAGCGCTACTTTAAAAGCACCACCCGAATTTTTCGCCATTTCAATCAATGTATTGAGAGCAGGAATATACGAACGTTCAGCGACCTCATTCATACCCGTTTCGTTGGCATAATCATCATAATAGTAATGGTCATTACCAATATCGAAGAAACGATAACGTTTCAAATGGATAATTTGATGTATTTCAAAATAAAGACAGATAGTTCTCATTTTTATTTATTGTTTTGTTATTTACCATAGTTTCTTAACACAGCCTCATAGAGAGCACGGATTCTCAAGCCAACTTTCTCCCAAGTAATCCCATCTACTTCCTTCTTTCCCTCTTCCTTGAGGTATTCGAAAAGAGACGGATTAGTACAAAGAGAATGGATAGCGTCAGCCATTGCATGAATATCCCAGTAGTCAGTTTTTATCACCTTATCAAGAATCTCGCCACACCCCGACTGCTTAGAAATAATGGAAGGTGTTCCACACTGCATGGCCTCCAATGGAGCAATACCGAAAGGTTCAGAGACAGATGGCATGACAAATACATCGCTGTTCTTATAAACCTCATATACCTGCTTACCTTTCATAAAACCCGGGAAATGGAACCGGTCAGCAATACCACGTTCGGCCACCAGATTAATCATAGCATTCAACATATCGCCCGAGCCAGCCATGACGAAACGAATATTACGAGTACGACGCAACACAAGTGCAGCAGCTTCTACAAAATATTCCGGTCCTTTCTGCATCGTAATACGTCCGAGGAAAGTGACCACCTTTTCTTTTGAATGATCGGGACGTGGAATGTCCAACAGCTCCTGCGACAATGGATAAACAGCATTATGCATTGCAAATACTTTTCTGGGATCTTGATGATACTCGTTAATAACAGTGCGGCGAGTCAACTCGGATACGCACATGATACAATCGGCATGATCCATACCATTCTTCTCAATCGAATAAACAGTAGGATTGACTTTGCCACGAGAACGGTCAAAATCAGTAGCATGCACATGGATACAAAGCGGCTTTCCACTTACCATCTTGGCATGTACGCCGGCAGGGTAAGTCAGCCAGTCGTGAGCATGAATAATATCAAACTCCTGCTGACGAGCCACTACTCCGGCAATGATCGAGAAATTGTTAATTTCTTCGTGTAAGTTCCCGGGATAACCACCAGCAAACTCCATACATCCCAAATCATTCACATGCATATAAGAAAAATCGGCATAGATATGATCACGGAAAGAATAATACTCCTCTGGTGTCATTTCCAACAAGCGGGACTTCAAGTAGTCGTAGTTGACATCACGCCACACGATGGGTACTTGATTCATACCGATTATTTTCAAGAACTTTTCTTCTTCGCCGCTAGGTTTAGGCATACAGAAAATCGTCTCCATATCACCTTGCAGACTCAATCCTTTAGTTATTCCATAAGAAGCAACCGCAAGACCACCATATATTTTGGGAGGGAATTCCCATCCAAACATTAAAACTTTCATCTTCGTTCCTCCTTTTTTAATAATACTTAGACAGTAGCTTTAAGACACGTAGTATTTCTGCTACATTCATCGCAAATGATACTGCGCCGCGTCCTTTGAAAGGCGGGTTCCCATCGAATAACTCGGGAATGGAACCAACACAGTGGCTTGTCATCTCGTCATCATAACTAATCAGTTGGCGTTCAACAAATGACAATCCGCTCATCTTATAAATTCGAAGATAAGCTTCCAGATAGAATCCCATCAACCAAGGCCAGGCCGTTCCCTGATGATAAGCATAATCGCGTTGTATCTGCGGACCTACATAGTTCGGATTATATCCGCCACTCTTCGGACTCAACGAACGAATTCCTTTCGGAGTGAGCAGCTCTTTGGTCACAATATCAAGCACCTGTTTCTTTTGTGCACGATCCAAAGGAGAATAATCAAACGCTACGGTAAATATCATGTTAGGACGTACACTCCAATCCATCATATTACCGTCTACATAATCAAGCAGATAACCATATTCGTTACGGAATACCTCGACAAAAGACTTTCCGGTTACTTCTGCCTGCGCATCAAGTTCATCCGCCAAGTATACGTCTCCTCCTTCGCGCACCAAATCAGCTATAAAACGCAACGCATTATACCACAACGCATTAAATTCAACAATATACCCCGTACGAGGAATCACCGGATGTCCGTTCACTGTAGAATTCATCCATGTAATCGCCTTATCCGTACCGTTGGCAAAAAGTAATCCATTATCATGCAAGAAAAGATTCTCATGTTTCCGCTGACGAATAAACTCCATTATATCTTTCAGAAGTTCTCCGTATTTCTGACGACATTGCTCACGGGAAGTTTCTTTTGCATATTGCTGCAAAGCCCAGACAGCCCAAAGCAAAACGTCAGGATGCTCCATTTCATAAATCTTGTAGCCTACTGGTTCTTCATTTATAAAATTGCGAATTGCCTTTTCCGCCGTTTTCATCACATCCTCAAACTGATCGACCTCATCGAGCGCAAGCGTCAGTCCCGGCAGGGCAATGAACATATCACGTGCACGACATTTAAACCACGGATAACCGGCAAGAATATAATGTTCGTCTTCCTGCTGGTTATGGAACTGATGAGCGGAATTCTTCAGACAATGGTAAAAGCTATCACGAGGGGTACGATCAAGCACTTCAGCCTCAAATGTTTGTTTCAATCTACGGGGAGTCACTTCTGAAGTTCCGGCAGAGAATACGATGCTCTCCCCCTTCTTTATATCCACCTCAAAATAACCGGGAACATAAAGGTCTTCATTGAAGTCATACCCACGCTCTTGTTCTTTCGGGTATTCAATACCCCGATACCAGTCAGGCATGAAATGAAACTCACACTTTTTATTCAACTGCATATATAGTTCCGGATATCCGGGATACATACAGGTTTTAATACCATTTTCCACAAGTTGATACTCGCGGTTTGCCTGCGCATTTTCATGTGTGTACTCACGTACACTCCTGAAAGCGAGGAACGGGCGGAAGCGCAAAGTCGTAGCCGAATGCGCATCCAGCAAAGTATAACGAATCAGGATTCTATTTTCATGATGTACAAAGATTTTTTCTTTGCGGAGGATAACACCTCCGACACGGTAAGTTGTTGCTGGGATATGCTCACAATCAAACTCGCGGATATACTTGTGTCCGTTAGGACTAAAGTTGTTTCCCTGATATTTGTGCAATCCCAAGTTAAACTCCGCACCGTGTTGAATTACCGTTTCATCAAGAGAAGATAGCAGCACATGATTTTCATCGTCGATATTGGGAACTGGAATTACCAACAGGCCGTGATATTTGCGTGTGTTACAATCAACAATCGTCGTACAATGATAAGCTCCTGCTTTGTTCGTCCGGAGGATTTCTCTTTGAAGAGACTCTTCCAGATTCGTCATGAGGGTCTTGTCAAATCGTAAATAACTCATAGTTGTGCATTATTAAAGGTTAATTTATTGGTCATTATATCATATATCTATTTATTGTTACATACCGCATATATGGGCTGTAGCATCATATACAACGGGTATAACGCCCAAATGTACAAATTATAGATAAAAACAAAAATAAAAAGGCTTTTTATTTTCAGATTTTGTGCAAATATTCGTAGTATTGCGTAAAATATCTAAAGAAAAGAATGTCATGAAGCAAGATATTCAGCGTATCATGCTGGCTGCAGCAAAGCCTTTGTTTCTTATTTTTATTCTCTATATACTCAAGATTATGGAAGTCGGAATGGACTGGGACTTCTCTCGCTTGGGGGTATATCCTATGGAGAAACGGGGGCTGGTAGGTATTTTAACTCACCCATTGATACACAGCGGATTTAGTCATTTACTGGCAAATACAATTCCTTTATTTTTCTTGTCATGGTGTCTTTTTTACTTTTACCGGGGGATAGCAGGTAAGATTTTTATCCTAATCTGGTTCGGAGGCGGACTACTTACTTTCCTGATTGGAAAACCGGGATGGCACATTGGTGCCAGCGGATTAATTTACGGACTTGCCTTCTTTCTCTTTTTCAGTGGTATTCTCCGCAAATATGTTCCACTCATTGCCATCTCTTTACTTGTCACCTTTTTATATGGAGGGATTATATGGCATATGTTTCCTTATTTCTCCCCCACCAATATGTCGTGGGAAGGACATCTTAGCGGAGGAATTATGGGAACACTCTGTGCTTTCGTTTTCGTAAATCACGGACCGCAACGCCCGGAACCTTTTGCGGACGAAATGGAAGAGGAAGAAAATACAGAAGAAGAAACAACAGCAGCAGCAGAAGAAGAAGAAGAAACGTTATAAATGCCAACTCGTGCCACCACATTGGCACACTTGTGACATCAAAGTGGCACGATTGCGACAAAGACATGTCACAGTTGTGCCAACACGATGGCACATCCGATACAATAGCTTTCAATTTAATAAGAAAATCAAGACCGATGCAACGCCTCAATCAATAACGTTATATTGGCTGTAAACAACCTCACAGAAATAGCTAATAAGATGATACCAAAGAATTTACGAATAATATAGATGCCTCCTTTTCCCAGGAAACGTTCTACACGACCGGTCATACTCACTACAAAGTAAACCCAGATCATATTCAAGACTAAAGCTATAATGATATTAACACTGGCATATTCTGCCCGAAGAGAAAGCAAAGTGGTGAAAGCTCCGGCACCTGCCAACAGAGGAAAGACAAGCGGCACCAAAGTTGCTTCTTTGATAGGACCCTGGTTCTTGAAAATCTCAATATCCAGAATCATCTCCAAAGACATAAGGAAAATGACAAATGCACCGGCTACTGCAAACGATTCAATATCTACATGAAAGAGTTTCAGCATCATATCTCCCGCATAGAAAAATCCGATCAGCAAAGCAAAAGAGATGACAGTAGCTTTCATTGCATTCACATCTTTCCCTTTTTCTTTCAGGTTAATTATAATAGGTATAGAGCCGATAATATCTATCACGGCAAAAAGTACGATAAACGCACTAATCATCTGCTGCCAATTGAAGCCTGCGAACATAATTCCCTCCTTTTTTTCTGCAAATATACTCTATTTTTATGCATTCAAACAATAAAAAAAACAAAAAGAACGGTCAGATGTTGACAGCAGTATTGTATTATGAGTAAATTTGTACGATTAACAAGAGATTACAACATATGGAAACAATGTTCGACACTTTGCTCCAATTGCCTTTATTTCAAGGTCTTTGTCATGAAGATTTCACAAGTATTCTGGATAAGGTCAAGCTACACTTTATCAAGCATAAAGTGGGAGAAACTATCATAGAGAGTGGTAGTCCGTGTAAACAACTCTGCTTCCTATTAAAAGGAGAGGTTTCTATCGTCACAAGTTCCAAAGAAAATATATACACCGTCATCGAACAGATGGAAGCACCTTATCTGCTGGAACCACAGTCGTTGTTTGGCATGAATACCCATTACACTTCTGCTTATGTGGCACATACGGAAGCGCATACCGTCAGTATCAGCAAAGCATTCGTACTTAGCGACCTGTTCAAATATGAAATATTCCGGCTGAACTATATGAACATCGTAAGTAACCGGGCACAAAATCTTTACTCACGTTTATGGGAAGAGCCGACACAGGATTTAAGAGAGAAAATCATTCGCTTTTTCCTGTTACATTGTGAAAAGGCGCAGGGAGAAAAGATATTCAAAGTAAAAATGGACGACCTTGCCCGCTACTTAGATGATACCCGGTTGAATACATCGAAAGCACTCAACGAGCTACAAGACAAAGGATTATTAGAGTTACGCCGGAAAGAGATTCTTATTCCGGACGCACAAAAGCTGGTAAGCGAGTAGATACGGACTGAGCAATCAAAAAAAACTATCCATCATAAAAATAGCCTCAACGGAAATTCCTGTTGAGGCTATTTTTATGATGGATAATGTTATTATTCCCATTCAATGGTTGCTGGCGGCTTGGAACTGATATCATAGGTTACACGGTTCACTCCTTTCACCTTATTAATAATATCATTCGATACCTTACCCATAAATTCATAAGGTAAATGTGCCCAATCAGCCGTCATGGCATCTGTAGATGTCACAGCACGCAAAGCAACCGCTCTTTCATAAGTACGTTCATCTCCCATTACGCCCACAGACTGTACCGGCAACAAGATAACTCCTGCCTGCCATACTTTATCATACAATCCCCAGTCACGCAATCCCTGGATGAAGATATCGTCAGCATCCTGCAGAATACGTACTTTTTCAGGAGTAATATCTCCCAAAATACGCACTGCCAGTCCCGGTCCCGGGAACGGATGACGAGTAATCAGATGCTCCGGCATACCCAGCTCACGACCTACCCGGCGCACTTCATCCTTAAATAACAAACGAAGCGGTTCACACAACTTCAGATTCATCTTTTCAGGAAGACCGCCTACATTATGATGGCTCTTTATCACTGTGCCCGTAATAGACAATGACTCAATACAATCCGGATAAATGGTACCCTGCGCCAGCCATTTCACGTCTTTTATCTTGTGAGCCTCCACATCAAATACATCGATGAAGCCCTTACCTATAATCTTACGCTTACTTTCCGGTTCAGCCACACCAGCCAGTTCTGCGAAGAACTTTGCGCTGGCATCAACGCCAATCACATTCAGACCGAGACACTCGTAATCCTTCATCACATTCTTGAACTCATTCTTACGTAGCATACCGTGATCTACAAAGATACAAGTCAAGTTCTTACCGATAGCCTTGTTTAACAACACTGCTGCAACTGAAGAATCAACTCCGCCACTCAAACCGAGAACGACTTTATCATCCCCCAACTGCGCTTTCAGCTCGGCAACCGTACTTTCAATGAAAGAAGCCGGCGACCAGTCTTGTTTGCAACCGCAAACATCTACCACAAAGTTCTTCAGGATTTGAGTTCCGTCTTCACTATGGAATACTTCCGGATGGAATTGAACACCCCACACTTGCTCACCTTCTACCTGATAAGCAGCAATCTCGACTTTATCTGTTGAAGCTATTTTCTTGAAATTATCAGGAATAGCAGTAATCGTATCTCCATGACTCATCCATACCTGCGATCCATCACGTACACCTTTAAATAGCACATTATCTTTGCAGAAAGAAGTCAAGTGAGCACGTCCATATTCGCGTGTTCCGGCTGGTTCCACTTTTCCGCCATTGGTGTATGACATAAATTGTGCACCATAACAAATACCCAATATCGGATATTTACCACGAATTTCACTCAAATCTACTTTGAAAGCATCTTTATCGTAAACCGAGAAAGGACTTCCGGAGAGAATGACTCCTTTAATAGTAGGGTCTTCTTTAGGAAATTTGTTATAAGGAACAATTTCACAATACGTATCCAATTCACGTACACGACGGCCTATAAGCTGTGTTGTCTGCGAACCGAAATCAAGAATTATTATTTTTTCCTGCATATCAATGGTTGGATTTTGAATAAATTGAGTTGCAAAAGTAGAAAAAAGTACGCAATCTATATTAATAATGAAGAGAAAAATAAAGGAGATTCACAAGTTTATACTTGGAATCTCCTTTATTTTAATTAGAATCAACTATTCTTTTCTTTCAGCAAATCGCGTATCTCCGTCAACAAGACTTCTTCCTTCGTTGGTGCAGGAGGAGCCGGAGGAGTAGCTGGCACTTCTGCCTGTTTTTTAGTTGTCAGTTTCGTAATCAACCGTATAAATAAGAATATAGCAAAAGCAATAATCAGAAAATCAAAGGTGGCTTGCAGAAACTGACCATAATCCAATGTCACAGCCGGAGCTATCTCCTTACCGTCAGCACCGATCTCCGCCGCTTTCATCACCCATTTCAAATCCGTAAAGTTCACACCGCCAACCAGTAAACCAATCGGAGGCATAATAACATTAGCAACCAATGATGATACGATTTTTCCAAACGCACCACCAATAACTACACCGACAGCCATGTCTATGACGTTACCTTTCATAGCAAACGCCTTAAAGTCCTGTAAAAATGTGCTCTTTCCCATCTTTTTTCAATATTTAATGTGAATTTAATATGCGAATATAAAAACATTTTTGTAATTTTGCACCGCATTTGAAAATAAAACAAGTGCGCAGGTCGAGAGATATTTGAACAAATATTATAAAACCCTTAAAAGTTTAAACAAAATGATTAAAGTAGGTATTAATGGATTCGGACGTATCGGACGTTTCGTTTTCCGCGCTGCAATGGAGAGAAACGATATTCAAATCGTAGGTATCAATGACCTTTGCCCGGTTGATTACTTGGCTTACATGCTGAAGTATGACACAATGCACGGACAGTTCAACGGTACTATCGAAGCAGATGTTGAAAACAGCAAACTGATCGTTAACGGTCAAGCTATCCGTATCACAGCTGAAAGAAATCCGGCTGATTTGAAATGGAATGAAGTAGGTGCAGAATACGTTGTTGAATCTACAGGTTTGTTCTTGAGCAAAGACAAAGCTCAGGCTCACATCGAAGCTGGTGCAAAATATGTTGTAATGTCAGCTCCTTCTAAAGATGACACTCCGATGTTCGTTTGCGGTGTAAACGAAAAGACATACGTAAAAGGTACTCAATTTGTATCTAACGCTTCTTGTACTACTAACTGTTTGGCTCCTATCGCTAAAGTATTGAACGACAAGTTCGGTATCCTTGACGGTTTGATGACTACAGTTCACTCTACAACTGCTACTCAGAAAACAGTTGACGGTCCTTCTATGAAAGACTGGAGAGGTGGTCGTGCTGCTTCTGGCAACATCATCCCTTCTTCTACTGGTGCTGCTAAAGCTGTAGGTAAAGTAATCCCTGCATTGAACGGCAAATTGACTGGTATGTCTATGCGTGTTCCGACTTTGGACGTATCTGTAGTTGACTTGACAGTTAACTTGGCTAAACCGGCTACTTACGCTGAAATCTGCGCTGCAATGAAAGAAGCTTCTGAAGGCGAATTGAAAGGTATCCTGGGTTACACTGAAGATGCAGTAGTTTCTTCTGACTTCTTAGGTGACGCTCGTACTTCTATCTTCGACGCTAAAGCAGGTATCGCTTTGACTGATACTTTCGTTAAAGTTGTATCTTGGTATGACAACGAAATCGGTTACTCTAACAAAGTTCTTGACTTGATCGCTCACATGGCATCAGTTAACGCTTAATTAGAAGCTTGAACCATATAGAAAACCGCTGCGGGAAACCGTAGCGGTTTTTTTATACATTTCATTTTATATATTGTTAAAAAGCAACGTGTTATCCGTTGAATAAGCGACAATTTTAGTAGCTTTGTACTTCTATGGAGAGATTATTAATAACATTGATACTAGTTTGCACTATGAGCAATATAACAAACGCCCAGAATCCTTTCTACGGGCAATACCATACGCCGCACGGAACCGTGCCGTTCGACCGGATTGAAACTGAACATTATGAGCCTGCTATCCTCGAAGGAATCAAGCTGCAAAATGCTGAAATAGAGGCTATCATACAGAATCCGGAAAAGGCTGATTTTAGCAATACGATAGAAGCTTTCGAAGAATCAGGGGAATTACTGGATAAAGTAGTTGCCGTCTTCGGCAATATGTTGAGCGCAGAAACGAATGACGATCTGCAAGAACTCGCTCAAAAGATTATGCCGTTGCTTAGTGAACACAGCAATAATATCACACTGAATGAAAAGTTATTCGCACGTGTGAAAGAAGTGTATAACCAAAAAGAGACTTTGCAACTGACACAGGAACAAAAACAGTTACTGGAAAATGCATACAACAGTTTTGTTCGTCATGGTGCCAATTTGGAAGGAGAAGCGCGGGAAGAATACCGTCGTCTGACTACCGAATTGAGTAAATTGACGCTTACCTTCAGTGAAAACAACCTGAAAGAGACGAATGCTTATCAAATGCTGTTAACGAAAAAAGAGAGCCTCGCCGGACTACCTGAAATTATCATAGAAGCAGCTGCAGAAACGGCCAAGAACGAAGAAAAAGAAGGATGGGCATTCACACTTCACGCTCCGAGCTATATTCCTTTCATGACGTATTCTGACAATCGGGATTTACGTCAAAAACTCTATATGGCTTATAATACCAAATGTACACACGATAACGAATTCAATAATATCGACATCGTAAAAAAGATAGCCAATACACGCATGAAAATAGCCCAGTTACTGGGATACAAAGATTATGCGGAATATACGCTAAAGAAAAGAATGGCTGAAAACAGCAAGTCGGTATACAAGCTGCTCAACCAACTGCTGGAAGCATACACTCCTACTGCACAACAAGAATATAAAGAGATACAAGAACTGGCTCGCGAAGAACAGGGAGCTGATTTCGTTGTCATGCCTTGGGACTGGAGTTATTATTCAAATAAACTAAAGGACAAAAAATTCAATATCAACGAAGAAATGCTCCGCCCTTACTTCGAACTGGAACAAGTGAAGAAAGGGGTGTTTGGCTTGGCAGAAAAGTTATATGGAATCACTTTCCGGAAAAATACAGAAATTCCGGTTTACCATAAAGAGGTAGAAGCCTTTGAAGTGTTTGATAAAGACGGTAAATTTTTAGCCGTCTTATACACCGATTTCCATCCGCGTCCGGGAAAGCGGGCCGGAGCCTGGATGACGAGTTATAAGGACCAATGGATAGATAAAAAGACCGGTAAAAACAGCCGCCCTCATGTATCCGTTGTGATGAACTTCACCAAGCCAACCGAGAATAAGCCCGCTTTATTGACTTTCAATGAAGTAGAAACATTCTTGCATGAGTTCGGGCATAGTCTGCACGGTATGTTTGCCAATTCTACTTACAGGAGTTTAAGTGGAACCAATGTATATTGGGATTTCGTGGAGCTTCCCTCGCAAATTATGGAAAATTTCGCCATAGAGAAAGATTTCCTCAATACCTTTGCCCGCCATTATCAGACGGGAGAAGTATTGCCGGATGAATTGATAAAACGCCTTGTAGATGCATCAAACTTCAATGTTGCGTATGCTTGTCTACGACAAATAAGTTTCGGTTTACTTGATATGGCATGGTATACGCACAACACTCCTTTTGAAGGAGATGTGAAAGCTTATGAACAAGAAGCCTGGAAGGATGCGCAAATATTGCCGGTAGTACAAGAAGCTTGTATGAGTACGCAATTCTCCCACATCTTTGCCGGTGGATATGCCGCCGGATACTATAGCTACAAATGGGCGGAAGTATTGGATGCCGACGCATTTTCATTATTCAAGCAAAAAGGGATATTCAATCAGGAAGTGGCAGACTCATTCCGCAATAATATTCTGTCGAAAGGAGGAACGGAACATCCGATGATACTTTATAAACGTTTCCGCGGACAGGAACCGAGCATTGATGCTTTGCTAATCAGAAATGGGATAAAGAAATAAGTATTAAGTTATTAGATATTAAATATGAAGAGAAGTATATTTCAAATAGTAGGATTGCTTTTATTGCTTCCTTTATTTTCAGGATGTAATGATTCGGACGATGTAGCTGCTATCTTTACAGGAAAAACCTGGAAACTAAATTATATCACAGTAGATGGAGGTCATGAGATGTTTGGCTTTTGGGAGAATGAAGAACAAGAGAAAGCAAGTATTAAAGAGCTTAATAAAAACGGTACATATAATATTGTATTTGATGGCACAGTAGATGGAGATGTTATTAACGGAAATATAAAAGGAACTGTAATTGCAACCAGTACTTTTGAAGGAAAATGGAATGCCAACGCCAAAAACAATAGCTTCAAAGCTACAGTTACCACTGCAGGTAGTTATGGCGACGACAAACTCGCCAAAAATTTTATAGAGGGGCTTAATGCAGCTACATCTTACGAAGGAGATAGTAATAACTTATACCTTTTATACAAACCGGCATCCGGTAAACAAACTTTCCGTATGGTTTTCCGGGTAGTAAGCAGTAAATAGTAAACAACATGGACACTGAAAAGAAACAATTAGAACTTGACAAACGTTATATACGTATGGCCAGTATATGGGCTGAAAATTCCTATTGTCAACGCCGTAAAGTAGGAGCTTTAATTGTTAAGGATAAAATGATTATCTCCGACGGATATAATGGAACACCTTCCGGATTCGAGAATGTATGTGAAGATGAAAACAACCTGACAAAACCATACGTTCTGCATGCGGAAGCCAATGCCATTACCAAAATAGCACGTTCAAACAACAGTAGCGACGGTGCTACCATGTACGTCACCGCCTCTCCTTGCATCGAATGTGCAAAGTTAATCATACAGGCAGGAATCAAACGGGTAGTTTATTCCGAACATTACCGCCTGGAAGATGGAATAGAGTTATTAAAACGGGCGGGAATCGAAGTTATCTACACTGAGTTGGATAACAATTCCTCTCCAAATAAATAAGAAGACGAACGTTTTAAAAAGGAATAGACATGAGTACAAAAAACTCTTCACGTTTTACACCTGTCATCATAGCAATCAGTGTGGTAGTCGGGATTCTTATCGGAACATTTTATGCCAAGCATTTTGCCGGCAACCGTTTGGGTATCATCAACGGTTCCTCCAATAAGCTAAACGCCTTGTTACGCATTGTAGACGATCAATATGTCGACACCGTAAACATGACGGATTTGGTGGAAAAAGCCATGCCGCAAATTCTGGCCGAACTGGATCCGCATTCTACTTATATCCCAGCCCAAAATCTCGAAGAGGTCAACTCTGAACTGGAAGGTAGCTTTAGCGGAATTGGTATCCAGTTTACCATACAGAATGACACCATTCATGTAAATGCAGTTGTTCAGGGGGGGCCTTCTGAAAAAATAGGATTAATGGCGGGCGACCGTATTGTTACTGTAGACGACAGCTTGTTTGTGGGCAAGAAAGTAACGAACGAACGGGCTATGCGCACCTTGAAAGGTCCGAAAGGCTCACAGGTAAAATTGGGAATCAAACGAACAGGAGAAAAGGACTTATTACACTTCAACATCACACGTGGAGATATTCCTCAAAATACCGTAGATGCTGCGTATATGTTGAATGACGACATCGGTTACGTAAAAGTCAGCAAATTCGGACGTACCAGCCATGTAGAATTGCTCAATGCACTGGCACAACTCAACCATAAGAAATGTAAAGGCCTGATCATTGACCTACGCGATAATACCGGAGGATATATGGAAGCTGCCATCCGCATGGTAAATGAATTCCTACCTGAAGGCAAGCTGATTGTATATACTCAAGGCCGTAAATATCCACGTGCTGAAGAATTTGCTAACGGTACAGGTAGTTGTCAGAAAATGCCACTTGTCGTATTGATAAACGAAAGTTCTGCTTCTGCCAGTGAAATCTTCACCGGAGCTATCCAGGACAATGACCGGGGAACAGTTGTAGGACGCCGTTCTTTCGGTAAGGGACTTGTGCAACAGCCTATCGATTTCAGTGATGGTTCGGCTATCCGTCTGACAATCGCCCGCTACTACACTCCCTCCGGACGTTGTATCCAACGCCCATACGAAAGTGGTAAAGACCGCAACTACGAGTTAGATATATATAACCGTTACGAACATGGAGAATTCTTCTCCCGTGACAGCATCAAACTAAATGAAAGCGAACGATATAATACAAGTTTGGGACGTACCGTATATGGTGGTGGTGGCATTATGCCGGATATATTCGTACCACAAGACACAACGGGAGTCACTTCCTACCTTTCAACAGTTATTAGCCGGGGAGTAAATGCCCAGTTCGCATTCCAGTACACCGACAACAATCGGAAGAAGTTAAGCCAATACGAAACAGAGGAAGAACTACTGAATTATCTCCGCCATCAGGGTTTGGTGGAACAGTTTGTCCGTTTTGCCGACAGTAAAGGAGTGAAAAGAAGAAATATCCTCATTCAGAAATCATATAAACTATTGGAAAAGAACCTCTTCGGCAATATCATCTACAACATGCTTGGACTGGAAGCTTATCTCCAATACTTCAACAAGACAGATGCCACTGTCCTTAAAGGTATTGAGATACTTGAAAAAGGAGAAGCTTTTCCCAAAGCTCCGGTAGCCGTTGAAGAGGAAGAAGTGACGAAGGATAAAAAAGATGGAAAGAAAAAAAGAACTGCGCAAGCATATAGCATTACTGAAGACCCAACACGCGGATTCAACTATGCGAAAGCTGCAATCAGCTAACATACTTGCCGCCCTTGAAGCCCATCCGGCTTTCAGGGCGGCAAATACAGTATTACTATACCATTCGCTGAATGACGAAGTAGATACACATGCCTTTATTCAAAAATGGAGTAGCGAAAAGCGGATTCTACTCCCTGTAGTAGTAGGCGATGATTTAGAACTACGGATGTACACCGGACCGGAAGACATGTCAATCAGCGGTATCTACGGTATAGCAGAACCAACCGGAGAAATATTCACAGACTATGCGGACATAGACTTCATCGTCGTCCCCGGAGTAGCTTTCGATGCTAAAGGTAACCGTTTGGGACGGGGAAAAGGATATTATGACCGTCTCCTGCCACGCATACCATCAGCCTATAAAGCAGGAATCTGTTTCCCGTTTCAATTAGTAAAAGAAGTTCCGGCGGAATCATTCGACATCCGCATGGATATAATCATAACAATCAATGAAGACGAATTATCACACCCACACCACCCGCTGCCATCATGCGACAGGGAGTGACGAAGAATTTGTTTTAAGTGCCATCAAAGGCGGCTATCAAGAATTAGGCTTTTCCGACCACACTCCGTGGAAATATCACACTGATTATATATCCGACATCCGGATGCTTCCTGAAGAATTACCGGGATATGTGGAAAGCATCCGTTCGCTGCAAGAGAAATATAAAAATCAAATCAGCATAAAAATAGGATTGGAATGCGAATACTTTCCTGAATACATACACTGGTTAAAAGGAATCATCAAAGAATATAAACTGGACTATATCATCTTTGGAAATCACCATTTTCACACAGATGAGAAGTTCCCCTACTTCGGCCGGAATACAGATTCGGTAGACATGCTCGAACTCTATGAAGAGAGCGCTATTGAAGGAATGGAAAGCGGACTATTTGCCTACCTTGCCCATCCGGATTTATTTATGCGTTCTTATCCCGAGTTCGATCGTCACTGTAAGCTGGTAAGCAGACATATCTGCCGGACGGCAGTACGGTTAAACTTACCGTTGGAATATAATATCGGATATGAAGAGTACAATGATATTCATGGCATTACTACCATTCCTCATCCGGATTTCTGGAAAATAGCCGCCCATGAAGGTTGCACCGCTATCATCGGCGTAGACGCTCATAACAATCAATATTTGGAAAATTCTTTTTATTACGACCGTGCAACTGAAACACTCCGGAAGCTAGGCATAAAGGTCATAGACAGAATATCTTTCCTCAACGAAAAATAATATTTGTAATTACGGTAGCTCCGACTCTCTGATTCAGCGTGCGTATCAATACCTCACGCCCCATCATCAATTCCTGACGAAGAGCTGCGGAAGTCAGATGCACATATAATGTCTGATTACGAATATAAAGATTGCTGGTATAAGCTGCCGCCGGTCCCAAGATTTGAGGCCAGGCATCCAGCAGTCTTTGTTCGTTCAGCGGAGATTCCAAACTCTCCTGACGAAGAAACTGTTGAATCAGTTTTCCTATTTGTTCGGCATCATTGCGCTTCATTATCAGCCTCCGTTTCTTGAATTGTACCCTCTTCTACACGAAATATTTTATAATCGCTGCCTACCTTATGTAAAATACGATCTAGATGTCCCCGGTTCGTATCCGTTATAAATATCTGCCCGAAATTATCTCCAGCCACCAGCTTCACTATTTGCTCTACACGGGAAGCATCCAACTTATCGAAAATATCATCTAATAATAATAAAGGAACAGTCCGACCGGTACGCTTCAAGAAATCAAACTGCGCCAGTTTCAATGCTACCAGATACGTTTTGTTCTGTCCCTGCGAACCTTCTTTCTTTATCGGGAATTCACCCAACAACATATTCAACTCATCTTTATGAATCCCGCGCAAAGAGAATCCCATTATCTTATCCCTCTCCCTGCTTTGCTTCAACACTTCCAACAAAGATGCATCCCGCGCATGAGACTCATAAGATAATCCCACCACCTCTTTATCCTGCGAGATAAAGGAATAGAAAGATTGGAAAATAGGAATAAACTCCCGGATAAACGCTTCACGTTTCTGGAATACGATTGCACCGGCTTGCGCCATCATCTCCTCCCATACAAGAAACAGCTCCTCCTCCACCGGAAGCTCACTCTTCAACAATGTGTTACGCTGCACCAATGCTTTATTGTACCGTATCAGCGCTTCAAGATATTCCTTATCATACTGCGAAATCACTACATCCATAAACCGACGACGTTCCTCACTTCCCCCGGCTATCAATTCGGAATCGGCAGGCGATACCATCACCAAAGGCAGAAAACCGATGTGGTCCGAAAAACGGCTATATTCTTTCTTGTTCCGTTTAAATTGTTTCTTCGAACGGCGTTTCATCCCACAATAAATCTCTTCAGGAGTTCCGTCCTCCGCTTCATAAAAGCCCTGAATCACGAAAAAATCTTGTTCATGACGAATATTTTGAGAATCAATCGGGTTTCCGGAGCTCTTACAGAAAGACAAAAAATACACCGCATCCAACAAATTCGTCTTTCCCATTCCATTCAGTCCGAAAAAACAATTCAGCTTAGCAGAGAATCCCAGCTCTACCTCTTCCAGATTCTTATAGTTTAATATGGATATTCGTTTCAGTATCATTGTGTACACGTTAATTTGTTCACAAAAGTAGCAAGATTTTCGCGGTTTTCGGGTGTAAAACAAAAAAAGATGCTTCTAAATTTCGTTTGTAGATATAAAAAAACTACTTTTGCGAGTCGAAATATCAAACTGTGAATAATAACAAAAAGAATCATATAAAATGGCAGAACAAAAGAATCAGAACGAACATCTGAACGTAGAAGATGCACTGACACAATCGGAAGCATTTCTTATCAAGTACAAAAACGCAATTATTGGCGGTGTTGTTGCTGTGATTATTATTGTAGCAGGTTTTATCATGTACAAAAACCTCTATGCTGAACCACGTGAAGAAAAAGCACAGGCAGCTCTTTTCAAAGGACAGGAATACTTTGAACAGGATGCTTTTGAACAGGCTTTGAACGGTGACAGCATCGGTTATACAGGTTTCCTGAAAGTTGCTGATGACTACAGCGGAACAAAAGCTGCCAATTTGGCAAAAGCTTATGCTGGTATTTGCTACGCACAACTTGGCAAATATGAAGAAGCAGTGAAGATGCTGGACAGCTTCAATGGAAAAGACCAAATGGTTGCTCCGGCAATTTTGGGTGCTGCAGGTAACTGCTACGCACAACTTGGCCAATTAGACAAAGCGGCTTCTACTTTATTGTCGGCAGCAGACAAAGCTGACAACAACACATTAAGCCCGATCTTCCTGATACAAGCTGGTGAAATCCTGGTAAAACAGGGAAAATATGACGATGCTGTAAACGCTTACACTAAGATCAAGGATAAATATTTCCAATCTTATCAGGCTATGGACATCGACAAATATATCGAGCAAGCTAAATTGATGAAAAAATAATATACCATCTATTATATAAGGAAATCGAGGCACGGATTACACCGGATTAAGCGGACTATCTATTAAAACCGTGGAATCCGTGAAATCCGTGCCTTTCTTCTTAAATCTCTCATACTCTCAAATCTTCATTTTATAATTCTCAACTTTTAATTAACTATGGCAACAGCTTACCATAACTTATCCGAATATGATTTCAATTCCGTTCCGAATGCAGAAGCAATGAAATTTGGTATCGTCGTATCCGAATGGAATTTCAATATTACCAGTGCTTTACTGAAAGGCGCAGTCGATACATTAAAAAAACATGGAGCAAAAGACGAAAATATTCTGGTGAAAACTGTACCGGGAAGTTTCGAACTTACTTTTGGAGCCAACCAAATGATGGAAAATTGCGATCTTGATGCAATTATTGCAATTGGTTGCGTAATTAAAGGAGATACCCCACATTTTGATTATGTTTGCATGGGAGCAACCCAAGGAATTACCGAATTAAACGCAACTGGCGATATACCAGTTATTTACGGATTAATTACCACAAATACAATGGAGCAAGCAGAGGATCGTGCCGGTGGCAAACTGGGTAACAAAGGAGATGAATGTGCAATTACTGCAATAAAAATGATCGATTTTGTTTGGAGTTTAAATAAATAGTTGTATCTTTGCACCGCAATTGAGAAACAAACCTCCTCAAAAGCAAAAAAGGGCAAATACCAGAGTGGCCAAATGGGGCAGACTGTAAATCTGCTGTCTTTCGACTTCGGTGGTTCGAATCCATCTTTGCCCACAAAAATTGCGGAAGTAGCTCAGTTGATAGAGCATTAGCCTTCCAAGCTGAGGGTCGCGGGTTTGAGCCCCGTCTTCCGCTCTCCAAAGAGAATCTGAGAAATTAGATTCTCTTTTTTTTGTTTTATTTTAGACCGCTAAGCTTATGAAAAATTCTCCGGTACAATCGCATGTACTCCGACTAGCACATCCCCCTATCCCCACTGTCCACATCGGGATTATAGGACTGGGCAATCGAGGATTGCTCACCTTACAACGTTATCTGCAAATTGAAGGAGTAGAAATCAAAGCTCTTTGTGAAATAAGAGAAGGAAATCTAAGTAAGGCCCAACAACTATTAAAAGAAGCCGACCGTTCCGAAGCCACCGGATATACCGGAGTGGAGGGATGGAAGAAGATGTGCGAATCGGATGAAGTAGATTTAATATTCATCTGCACCGACTGGTTAATGCATACTCCAATGGCAACTTTCGCAATGGAATGCAATAAACATGTAGCTATTGAAGTTCCGGCTGCTATGAGCGTGGAAGAATGTTGGCAATTGGTAGACACTGCAGAAAAAACCAGGCGACACTGCATCATGCTCGAAAATTGTTGTTATGATCCCTTTGCACTAATGACTCTCAACATGGCCCAACGAGGATTGTTCGGAGAAATCATGCATGTAGAAGGAACCTACATTCACGATCTTCGTTCAATGTACTTTGCCGAAGAGAGCGAAGGCGGCTATCACAACCATTGGGGAAAAAGATACAGCATCGAACATACAGGCAACCCTTATCCCACTCATGGGTTGGGCCCCGCCTGCCAGATACTGGATATTCATCGCAGTGACAGAATGGAATATCTCGTGTCCATGTCTACTCATCAGGCAGGAATGAGCGAGTATGCCCGCAGACTATTCGGCGAATATTCACCGGAAGCCCACCAGAAATATCAATTGGGAGACGTAAACACCACTCTTATCCACACGCTCAAAGGGAAGACAATCATGCTTCAATACGACATATCCACCCCACGTCCTTACAGCCGCCTTCAAACAGTATGCGGCACACTGGGATTCGCCCAAAAATACCCTGTCCCCTGTATCGCCCTAGATCCTAATGGAGACACTCCACTTGAAGGAGAACTGCTAGAAAAAATGATGGCACGCTATAAACATCCTTTTAGCGCAACCATTGGCGAAGAAGCACATCGCAGAGGCCTACCCAATGAAATGAATTATGTTATGGATTACCGCCTTATTCATTGTCTGCGCAACGGGCTTCCACTGGATATGGATGTATACGATGCAGCCGAATGGTCGTGTATCACAGAACTAAGTGAAAAATCTGTACTGAATAAGAGCATGGCAGTAGAAATACCGGATTTCACCAGGGGAGCCTGGAAAAAATACAAATACTAGGTTCTATCAGAAGTACAGACGAAGTAGGTAGTTTACCCCAACAGGAGCAGTAAACGTTAAGCAATTCTAAAAAGGTGACTTCTTTTTAGGAAGAGCCTTTTTATGGCATGTCTTTTATATGTATTTGACATCACATAAGCCTACACAAAATCAGGTAGAAAAAGTCAGACTCATCTTTTACCTCATAATAGAAACTTTTATGATGAAAATATCGATTATAAATATAAATAGTTGGCTAATTAATTACTATTTTTGACACGTAAATGAAAAACATCGAATAACCCCTATTAAAAACTTTAAAATATGATGAAGAAACTATTTACAGTCACGGCTATCGGCTTGGCTTTGTTAACTTGGCACACCAGTTGTACTCTACAACCAAAGGCTCCCGAAGCCTTTACTCCTATCAAAGTAGAAACTCCTGCCCGCCCTGCCGGACAAGAAGATGTAATCCAACTCGTTACTCCTAAAATTGATACCGTTCGTGTCGGTTTCATCGGATTAGGAATGCGTGGTCCTGGTGCCGTGGCACGCTGGACCCATATCCCGGGAACTAAGATTGTAGCATTATGCGACCTGCTTCCCGAACGTGTTGAAAAATCACAAGAAATTTTGAAGAATGCCGGACTTCCTGAAGCTGCTTCTTACAGTGGCTCGGAAGAGGCATGGAAGCAACTTTGTGAACGGGACGATATTGATCTGGTATACATAGCCACCGACTGGAAACATCATGCAGCAATGGGTGTTTATGCCATGGAACACGGTAAGCATGTAGCTATCGAAGTTCCTGCCGCCATGACACTGGATGAAATCTGGCAGCTAATCAATACTTCCGAAAAGACACGTAAGCATTGTATGCAGCTCGAAAACTGCGTATATGACTTCTTTGAACTGACTTCTTTAAATATGGCACAACAAGGCGTATTCGGAGAAGTACTTCATGTAGAAGGTTCATATATCCATAATCTGGAAGATTTCTGGCCTGAATACTGGAATAACTGGCGAATGGATTATAATCATCTACACCGCGGTGATGTATATGCTACCCATGGCATGGGCCCTGCTTGTCAGGTACTTAATATCCACCGTGGTGACCGCATGAAAACATTGGTATCGATGGATACGAAAGCTGTCAACGGACCGGCTTATATTAAGAAACAAACAGGAGAAGAGGTGACTGACTTCCAGAATGGTGATCAGACTTCTACCCTGATTCGCACAGAGAACGGTAAAACAATGTTGATTCAGCACAACGTAATGACTCCACGCCCATACAGCCGTATGTATCAGATAGTGGGAGCCGATGGTTACGCAAGCAAATATCCGATTGAAGAATATTGCCTGCGACCTTCACAAGTTGATTCAAAAGATGTGCCTAATCATGAGAATCTGAATGCACATGGTTCTGTACCTGAAAATGTAAAAAAAGCCTTGATGGATAAATATAAAGATCCTATTCATATAGAGTTGGAAGAAACAGCCAAGAAAGTAGGTGGACATGGTGGTATGGACTTTATCATGGACTACCGTCTGGCATATTGCTTGCAGAATGGACTGCCATTGGATATGGACGTTTATGACCTGGCAGAATGGTGTTGCATGGCTGAACTTACCAGACTTTCTATCGAGAACAATTCAGCTCCGGTAGAAGTACCCGACTTCACTCGCGGCGGATGGAATAAAGTACAAGGCTACCGTCACGCTTTTGCAAAATAAAACAGCATATTTCCTTTTAGCACGAGCATAATGAACCAATCCGGCTTCTCCTCTAAAGCCGGATTATTCATGGGTTCGTGTTTGAACATTTTATAGATTATCATAATCACGTTTATGAAAACAGCTATTCCAAAGCCTTCTAAGCAAAGCATTATCCGTGAAGCCAGAGATTATGTAATGATTGCCATCGGCATGATTTTGTATGGTATCGGTTGGACCGTTTTTCTGTTGCCTAACGATATCACCACCGGGGGAGTACCGGGTATTGCTTCTATCGTATATTGGGCCACAGGTTTTCCGGTACAATATACGTACTTCAGCATCAACTTCTTCTTGCTACTACTGGCCCTCAAGTTGCTGGGACTAAAGTTTTGCATCAAAACTATTTTTGGTGTATTTACCCTCACCTTCTTTCTGTCCGTCATTCAAAAATTGACGGCAGGTTTCGGGCTTCTCCACGACCAGCCCTTTATGGCATGTGTCATCGGAGCATCCTTCTGTGGAGGCGGCATAGGTGTTGCTTTTTCGGCTAATGGAAGTACGGGAGGTACAGATATTATTGCAGCCATCATCAACAAATACCGGGACATCACATTAGGAAGAGTCGTGCTCATCTGCGATATGATTATCATTTCTTCCAGTTATTTTGTCTTAAAAGACTGGGAAAAAGTGGTGTATGGGTTTGTAACTCTTTATATTTGTAGTTTCGTTCTCGACCAGGTAGTGAATAGCGCCCGCCAATCCGTACAGTTTTTTATCATATCTAACAAATATGAAGAAATTGGACGGCATATTAACGAATATCCACACCGGGGAGTAACGATTATCAATGCAACCGGCTTTTATACAGGACGAGAAGTAAAGATGATGTTTGTATTAGCCAAGAAAAGGGAATCGCCTATCATCTTCCGGTTGATAAAAGACATAGACCCGAATGCATTTGTATCGCAAAGTGCTGTCATCGGAGTGTATGGAGAAGGATTCGATCATATCAAAGTAAAATAAAAAAGAAATGAAAAACCAATATTGAGAAACATGAAATTTCGACCAACCCCCAACTTATTAACAGGCATTTTCATGGGAATATTTTCCCTGACAACACTTAGTACAATGGCTGAGAAAGCCGTGAAACCTTATTGGCAGGACGTACAGGTAGTTGAAGTCAACAAAGAGTATCCACGTACTTCTTTTATGACATACAACAATCGCGCTGATGCCTTGAGTGGCAAGTTCGAACGAAGCAAGTATTACCGCTTGCTGAACGGAACCTGGAAATTCTACTTTGTAGACTCTTATAAAAAACTTCCCGAAAACATTACCGATCCGAACACCAATACAGATTCGTGGGATGATATTCAGGTGCCCGGCAACTGGGAAGTACAAGGACACGGAATAGCCATCTACACCAATCATGGTTATGAATTCAAACCGCGCAATCCACAACCTCCTACTCTTCCCGAAGCCAATCCGGTAGGAGTTTATCGCCGGGACATCGATATTCCGGCAGACTGGGACGGGCGGGATATCTACTTGCATTTGGCAGGAGCTAAGTCCGGCGTATATGTATATATCAACGGACAAGAAGTAGGATATAGCGAAGACTCCAAGAATCCGGCAGAATTTCTTATCAACAATTACGTGAAGCCGGGAAAGAACGTACTTACAGTTAAAATTCTCCGTTGGAGCACCGGTTCCTATCTTGAATGTCAAGACTTCTGGCGTATGAGTGGTATTGAACGCGATGTTTTTCTGTATTCACAGCCTAAAGCAGCTCTCAAAGATTTCCGAATTAAGTCTACGCTGGACGACAGTTACAAAAATGGAATCTTCGGTTTAAATGTCGATTTGAGAAATCACGAAAAGGCTGCAACTAATCTTACATTAGTTTATGAACTATTAGATGCACAAGGAAAAGTTGTAGCTACTGAAGAGAAGACAGCCTATATTCCATCGAACGAAGTACGTACACTTTCTTTCGATAAGAATCTGACAGATGTCAGCACATGGACCTCCGAACATCCGAATCTATACAAACTGTTGATGACAGTAAAAGAGAATGGCAAAATCAATGAAATCATTCCTTTCAATGTAGGATTCCGCCGGATTGAGATCAAGCCTATCGAACAGAAGGCTGCTAACGGAAAACCGTATGTCTGCTTATTCATCAACGGTCAGCCTCTGAAACTGAAAGGGGTAAATATCCACGAACATAATCCGTCAACAGGTCATTATGTTACAGAGGATTTAATGCGCCGTGACTTCGAACTGATGAAACAACATAACTTAAACAGTGTACGCCTTTGCCACTATCCGCAAGACCGCCGTTTCTATGAGCTTTGTGATGAATACGGACTTTATGTATATGATGAAGCCAACGTGGAAAGCCACGGAATGTATTATGATCTCCGGAAAGGCGGTTCACTGGGTAACAATCCCGAATGGCTGAAACCGCACATGGATCGTACCATCAATATGTTTGAACGTAATAAGAATTATCCGAGCGTTACATTCTGGTCGCTGGGAAATGAAGCCGGAAACGGATATAATTTCTATCAGACTTATTTGTGGTTGAAAGAGGCAGACAAAGATCTGATGGATCGTCCGGTCAACTACGAACGTGCTCAATGGGAATGGAACTCCGATATGTATGTTCCGCAATATCCGGGTGCCGACTGGCTGGAAAATATCGGAAAGAATGGTAGCGACCGTCCTGTAGCTCCTTCGGAGTATGCACATGCCATGGGAAACTCCACGGGAAACCTGTGGGGACAATGGCAGGCAATTTACAAATATCCGAATCTCCAAGGTGGATATATCTGGGACTGGGTAGACCAAGGTCTTCTCCAAAAAGATAAGAATGGAAGAGAATACTGGGCCTACGGAGGTGACTTCGGCGTAGACGCACCTAGCGATGGTAACTTCCTCTGCAACGGTCTTGTCAATCCGGATCGTGGTCCGCATCCGGCAATGGCTGAAGTGAAATATGTACATCAGAATGTAGGTTTTGAAGCAGTAGATGCCGCAGCCGGTATATTCAAAATCACCAACCGTTTCTATTTCACTAACCTGAAAAAATATCAGATTCACTACAATGTACTTGCTAACGGAAAGACAATAAAAGGTGGAAAAGTATCTTTGGATATTGCTCCGCAAGCCTCTAAAGAATTCACCGTACCGGTAAATGGTCTGAAAGCCCAACCGGGAACAGAATATTTTGTCAACTTCAGTGTAACAACCACAGAGCCTGAACCGTTGATTCCAACCGGATATGAAATTGCATACGACCAGTTCCAACTTCCTATCCAGGCAGAGAAGAGTATATATAAAGCAAACGGTCCGGCATTGAAAACAACGATTCAAGGAGATGAATTAATCGTTTCTTCCTCCAAAGTAAACTTTGTATTCAACAAGAATAGCGGATTAGTAACCTCGTATAAAGTAGATGGTACAGAATATTTCAAAGACGGATTTGGTATTCAGCCTAACTTCTGGCGTGCTCCTAATGATAATGACTATGGTAACAGCACTCCTAAACGTTTGCAGGTATGGAAACAATCAAGCAAAAACTTCCGCATAACGGATGCCACCATGACAGCAGAAGATAAAGCAGTCTCCTTAAATGTAACCTACTTACTGGCTGCCGGCAACTTGTATGTTGTCACTTACAAAATCTATCCGAACGGAATAGTTAACGTAAATGCCAAATTCACATCAACGGATATGCAGCCTACAGAAACAGAAGTTTCCGAAGCTACCCGCATGGCTACATTTACCCCCGGAAGTGATGCTGCCCGTAAGGCTGCCTCCAAACTGGAAGTCCCCCGTATCGGTGTGCGTTTCCGCTTGCCGGCACAGATGAACAATGTACAATACTTTGGCCGTGGCCCGGAAGAGAATTATATCGACCGCAATCACGGAACGCTCGTTGGCGTATATAAGACAACAGCGGATCAAATGTACTTCAACTATGTGCGTCCACAGGAAAACGGACATCACACTGATACCCGTTGGATCGCTTTATCTCCTAATACAGGAAACGGCCTGGTGTTGGTAGCGGACAGTCTTATCGGTTTCAATGCCTTGCGCAACTCTATCGAAGACTTTGACTCTGAAGAAGCTCTGCCCCACCCTTACCAATGGAATAACTTCAGCCCGGAAGAGGTTGCCAATCACGATGAGAACGCTGCCCGCAACGTATTACGGAGAATGCATCATGTCAACGACATCACTCCCAGAGATTTCGTTGAGGTTTGTGTAGATATGAAGCAACAAGGAGTAGGCGGATATGACAGTTGGGGTGCTCGCCCGGAACCTTTCCACCAGATCCCGGCTAACCGTGATTACCAGTGGGGCTTCACATTAGTACCCGTTCGCTCGGCTAACCAGGCCAACGAAGCTGCTAAATATGATTATCGATAACCTTAGTATAAATTTTTAAAGAAAAAAAACATGAAAGATTTATCTAGCATCGTAGCTAAATTTAAAGTCCAAGGTACGATAGAAGAAATCAAACCTTTGGGTGCAGGACTTATCAACGACACTTATAAAGTAAACACCAAAGAAGCAGATGCTCCCGACTATGTTTTGCAACGCATCAATCATGCCATTTTCCAGAATGTAGAAATGCTTCAATCCAATATTAGCGCTGTTACCAATCACATTCGCAAGAAACTGACGGAAGCCGGAGAATCGGATATAGACCGCAAGGTGTTGAGTTTCCTCGAAACAGAAGAAGGTAAAACATACTGGTTTGACGGTGACAGTTATTGGCGTGTGATGGTATTCATCCCACGTGCAAAAACGTATGAGACGGTAAATCCCGAATATTCCAATTATGCAGGAGAAGCCTTCGGTAACTTCCAGGCTATGCTGGCCGATATTCCGGAAACATTGGGTGAAACCATACCCGATTTCCACAACATGGAGTTCCGTCTCAAACAACTACATGAAGCCGTTGCGAAGGATGCTGCCGGACGGGTAGCAGAAGTGAAGTACTATCTGGATGAAATAGAGAAACGCGCAGATGAAATGTGTAAGGCTGAACGTTTATATCGTGAAGGGAAACTTCCCAAACGCGTTTGCCATTGCGATACGAAAGTGAATAACATGATGTTCGACGAGGATGGTAAAGTGCTTTGTGTCATTGATCTGGATACGGTAATGCCTAGCTTTATATTCTCCGATTATGGTGACTTCTTACGTACAGGTGCCAACACAGGTGATGAAGACGACAAAGACCTTGATCGTGTAAACTTCAATATGGAAATATTCAAAGCATTTACCAAGGGCTATCTGAAAGGAGCCAAATCATTCCTGACTCAGATCGAGATTGAGAATCTTCCTTATGCGGCGGCTTTATTCCCATACATGCAGTGTGTACGGTTCCTGGCAGATTATATCAACGGAGATACTTATTATAAAATCAAATATCCGGAACATAACCTCGTTCGCACCAAAGCACAATTCAAATTACTTCAAAGTGTGGAAGCAAATACACCGGAAATGATAGCGTTCATCAACGAATGCTTATTAAATTGAGAATGCTCCATTTTTCCAATGGTAGACTACAGGGCGGCGGAGAAACGGTTTCAGTTTCTCTGCTGTTTCTTTTGACATATAGTCGGGGGTTGTTAACGTAAGTGTCAGTTCCGTATTTTCTTTATTAAAATCGGCTTTCATCAATAGCATATCTGCCGAACGGCGTGCTTCATCAAACTCATAAACTCCTGCTGAATCGGGAGCATTCAGAAAATCATCCATCAGGGGCAGGGTAATAAAGAGAGATGTTGTAAGCGGTTTCCAGTCGTCCGTATAGAAATGGATGCTGCTATCACAGGCAGGAGCACAAACAGTAGAGACTGTACAGATTACGTTCGTTGAATCATTTAATGCCAACACTTTCATCTGCCAGGTCGATTGAGCTGACATTTGCATACGGATATAGTCTTTACCAAGATCAGTCATCTCCGACTTCTTGCCAAAACGATTTTCTACTTGCGCTTTCATCTTACTTTCCAGAAAGTCTATGCAATCTTCACGATTCACTTTTGTAAGCAAGGGGCTTAGAGAATCCGGCATATTCACAAACAACGTTTTGGCCTCTTGTGCCTGAAGAGCAGTCGAAACAAAAAGTCCGACAGCAGAAAAGAATATAGTGATAACAAGTTTATTTATTTTCATATCTATCTTATTTAACCTATGACAAACAGTCTTGTGTAACTGTTTTAACTTTTAGACCCCAAATATAAGAATATCATTCCGATTAACACCAGTATAAGGTCAATCGCTTTACTTTTTAAATTCTTTTCACGGAAGAAAAGCGCACCGAAAGTGAAAGAAACAACCACACTTCCCCGACGGACCATCGAAACGATAGAAATCATCGAATCGTCGTAACTTAATGCGTAAAAGTAAACAAAATCGGCAGCAGAAAGGAAAATGGAGATCAGGATAATCGTCCAATCCCAGCGGAACGGAGTAGTGGACTTTCTTTTAGGCCACCAAAGCAACAACAGGATAGGACACATGATAAACACCTGATAAACATTATACCAGGATTGCACCAACATCGGATTCAGAGACTTCATCAGATATTTATCATACAAACCACTGATAGCACCTGTAATAGCAGCCAGTACAATAAAAAAGATCCATTTGTTATGCTTAAAATCAATTCCTTCTTTCTTTCCCGAACGGCTCAACATAAAGAAAGAGGCAATGGCCAGCATCACACCAATCCATTGATAGAGATTCAATCGTTCACCGAATACCAGCATAGCTCCCACGAGCACCATCACCGGACGGGTGGCATTGATAGGTCCCACAATGGTTATGGGCAAATGTTTCATTCCGAAATATCCGAATATCCACGAAGACAATACGATGAACGACTTGATGATAATATATTTATGCTGTTCCCAACCAGCAACGGGAACATTGAATATTGTTCCTCCCAACAAGTCCGGTTGATAAACGGATATCAGGATAAACGGTAGAAAGATGAGACTGGAAAAGAATGTATTTAGAAACAAAACAGGAAGTACTGCATTATCTTTCAACGATTTCTTCTTGAATACATCATAAAAGCCCAGCAAAGTAGCCGAGAGGAATGCTAATAATAACCACATGAGAATATTTATTATTTACTAATTACCAATTATAAGTTATCAGCGACAGACGGTTCGCCAGTTATAGATGATTGCTGGTCATCACATTCAAATATACTTTCCGGGTATTCCACGTTGACCAGAAACAGGGCTTGCCCCGGAGCAGATGTCCCGGCTTTGCAACGGTCCTGCTGTTCTATAATCCGCCGGAAACCTTCAACAGTCAGTTTCCCGCGTCCCACTTCAATGAGCGTGCCTACAATGGCTCGCACCATATTCCGCAAGAAACGGTCGGCACGAATGGTAAACACCCAGGTAGCATCTTCTTCCTGCGTCCATTCTGCATGAGTGATATGACAAATATTGGTCTTTACATCCGTATGAAGTTTACTGAAACTCGTAAAATCGTTGTACTCGAAAAGGATACGCGCTGCTTCGTTCATGCGTTCATAATTCAACTGGTTATAAAGACGCCAGCGATATTGCCTGTTAAAAGGATATTTCGATGTCGTCACATAATATTTATAAGTTCGCGCAGTCGCATCAAAACGGGCATGGGTATCCGGCCGAACCCGGCAAACACGATAAATGGAAATATCGGGAGGTAGCAGACGATTTAATTTATCAGTTACAGAAGTAGTATCCAACAGTTCATCGGAATCAAAATGAGCAACCATCAGAGAGGCATGCACTCCCGCATCCGTCCGGCCTGCTCCTATTACTTCAATTTCGCGACGCAGAAAGGTAGACAATGCCTTCATCAGACATTCCTGCACACTAATCCCATTCGGTTGAATCTGCCAACCGTGATAATTGGTTCCGTCGTAAGCCAAATAAATAAAATACCTTTGCACGCTAATTCCTCTTTTTTAGGGTTTTCGCGCGCAAAAGTAGTCATTTTATCTCATTTATCTTTGTATAATTCGCATAAACCTGTATATTTGGAGAACAAAATAATCATGATTCACTAATACCTCACAATTATGAGTAGTACCATTTTCCTTATTATTGCCCTTGTGACAACAGGAATATTTGTAATCCAATTCGTTCTATCCATCTTTTTCGGAGACATAGATGCAGATGTAGACGTAGATGCTGACATCAGTAGCGTAGTTTCTTTTAAAGGACTAACTCATTTTGGAATCGGATTCGGCTGGTACATGTATTTAGCGGGAAACACTGAAATTCAAAGTTATGTCATCGGAATTCTGGTGGGGCTTTTCTTTGTTCTCGCTGTGTGGCTTCTCTATAAGAAAGCTTATCAACTGCAACAAGTGAATCATTCTGAACAGACAGATCAACTTGTGGGACGAGAATGTACCATCTACTTCAAGCAAAGCGACAGCAAATATACAGTACAAACAAGCCGAGACGGAGCAATGCGCGAAGTAGACGTCATCTCCGAATCCGGAAAAGCATATCAGACAGGTGACAGAACAATCATTACCAGTTACAAAGACGGAACACTGTTCATTCAATAACTATTCAAATACATAATTTTATGACACAAGAAATGTTGATAATGGCTGCTATATTAGTGGCAGTCATTTTGCTTACCTTCATTGGTATCCTTTCCCGTTACCGCAAATGTAAGAGTGACGAGGTACTCGTCGTATATGGTAAAACGGGAGGAGATAAAAAGTCGGCAAAACTATACCACGGTGGTGCAGCCTTCGTATGGCCTATTATTCAAGGCTACGAATTCCTGTCCATGAAACCCATGCAGATCGAATGTAAACTGACCGGTGCGCTATCCGCTCAGAATATTCGTGTAGATGTGCCGACTACAATCACCGTAGCCATCAGCACAGATCCCGAAGTGATGCAGAATGCCGCAGAACGTATGCTGGGTCTGACGATGGATGACAAGCAGAACTTAATTACTGATGTTGTATATGGTCAGATGCGTATGGTGATCGCCGATATGACTATCGAAGAATTAAATTCTGACCGGGATAAGTTCCTGGCTAAAGTGAAAGATAATATTGATACTGAACTTCGCAAATTCGGTTTGTATCTGATGAACATCAACATCAGTGATATTCGCGATGCCGCCAACTACATTGTCAACTTAGGTAAGGAAGCCGAAAGTAAAGCACTGAATGAGGCACAGGCTAACATCGAAGAACAGGAAAAGCTGGGTGCTATCAAAATTGCCAACCAAATAAAGGAACGCGAAACAAAAGTAGCAGAAACCCGCAAAGATCAGGATATTGCTATTGCAGAAACCAAAAAACTACAGGAAATCTCCGTTGCGAATGCAGATAAGGACAGAATCTCACAAGTAGCCATTGCCAATGCAGAAAAAGAATCACAAGTAGCAAAGGCTGAAGCTGAAAAGAATATCCGTATCGAGCAGGCAAATACAGAAAAAGAAAGCCGTGTTGCCGAACTAAACTCGGATATGGAAATCAAACAGGCGGAAGCTGCCAAGAAAGCTGCCATCGGACGAAATGACGCACAGAAAGAGGTAGCACTCTCCAATGCAGAACTAGCTGTAACACAAGCTAATGCCGATAAACAAGCAGGTGAAGCTGCCGCAAAATCGGAAGCTGCCGTACAAACTGCACGCGAAATTGCGCAAAAGGAAGTGGAAGAAGCTAAGGCACGGAAAGTGGAATCTTCATTGAAGGCTGAAAAAATTGTTCCTGCGGAAATCGCCAGACAGGAAGCTATCCTACAAGCAAATGCCATCGCTGAAAAGATTACCCGCGAAGCGGAAGCACGCGCAAAGGCTACTTTAGCACAAGCCGAAGCGGAAGCAAAAGCTATCCAATTGAAACTGGAAGCAGAAGCGGAAGGTAAGAAGAAATCATTACTTGCGGAAGCAGAAGGTTTCGAAGCAATGGTAAGAGCAGCTGAATCGAATCCGGCTATCGCTATCCAATATAAGATGGTAGACCAGTGGAAGGAAATCGCCGGTGAACAAGTGAAGGCGTTCGAACACATGAACTTAGGAAATATCACTGTATTCGACGGAGGAAACGGTGGAACTAGCAATTTCCTGAACACATTAGTAAAGACAGTAGCTCCGAGCCTTGGCGTATTGGACAAGCTTCCTATCGGTGAAACAGTGAAGGGTATTATCAATCCGGAAAGCAAAACGGAGGAAAAGCCTGCAACAAAAGCTGACGAGAAAAAAGATAAGAAATAGTTGTAATCCAACATAATATACGCTGATGAGAAAAGCATGATTACTTGTTCTCATCAGCGTTTGTTTTTTATATATAACTCGAATAAATCTTCTTTGAACATTCCGGATTTATTACGTTCTTTATGTTACATAAAATATGTAACACAAAATATGTAATAAGTCGTGAAGCCATATCGCTCATTCTTTGTATACAGTTACAATAATCCCGGAATGTCGCGCCACTAGAAATGATTTTGCAAAATCATTTCTCATATTCTCATAATCCATAAAATAATTACCTGTAATTCAAAGCAATAGTACTATGAAAAATACTTTTCAAAAAGCTGTTTCTCATAGTATTTTGCCTGAAATGTCATAAAAAACCGGTATTTCTCATACTTTCATCATGCATTTCTCATACCGGGACTGCTATATAATACCTACATAATAAATGTCAACCCAACCCGAAGATAAGAAAAAAGGCAGTCAACTATTATCAGGGTATTACAGTCCCCGGTAGTCCCATATATTATGGGAAAAGATTCCCTAGCTGGAGGGAATTTATTCCCTTATTTTGCGGGAATAAATTCCCATAATATAAAAGAATACTTTCCCACAATATGTGGGACTACCGGAACTAGCGGATATACTTACCCAAGATCATAGTATTCTATATATTCGTCAAATTGAGGCGTTTCTGTAACTCCCCGCCTGCGGAAAAGTCCCTGTATGTATTCCTGCTCCTTCGGTTTAATCAGCCGCTCCTTGTTGCAACAACGGTAATAGATCGTTTTGCCAAAGTAGGCTATCATCTGTCGTTTGATAACGGTGGCATCAGCAAGCGGCACCCGATCCAGCAAATGTTTCATACCCCGTGCAAACAACACCGGCTTTTCATCAATAAAGTAAGTGCAGTCTACACCATCGGAAGTGACATGTTCGGGATTAATAACCATTACAGCAGCCCGCTCTTTCGGCATTCGGAGAGTTACTTGTCGCCGCAAACATTTGTCCGCACGCAAACAATGTCCATTCAAGCAATGAGCGAAGCTAACGGGCATAGAATTGTAATCGAAATCTGTTTTCATGTGTGTTATGTTTAGTGGGAAAGTGGCCTATTTTTATAAACCGCTACAAATGTATGAAAATAGCTGGAGGACAGGAAATAAATACACTATTTACTCCAACATATCGATAAAATCTTTATATTTGCCTCCAACGTCAACACAGGAACTTATAAGACTATATCTCTCCTGCAAAACTATAAAACAAAATAATCATGAAAACAAAACATTTACTTGGAGCACTACTTTCATTCCTCTGTACAATTATCTTTTTTAGCTGTGGCAATAATAATGAAGAAAAGATATATCCTTTATCCTTTGAAAAAGAGTATTACGAACAACCTTTATTAAGAGCAACAGATATTACCATTAGAGGTGGAAACAGAGACTATACCGTGACTGTAGAAGAAACTGATATTTTAAGCATCGATGTAGATTTATCCAGCTCAATAGGAATGGGAAGTTTAAAAGTTACCCCCAAAAAGAAAGGAGAAACAAAGGTGAAAGTAAAAGATAATATCACCAACGAAATAGTTGAATTAAAAATTAAAATTATAGACAGTTATTTGGCATACGCAATAAAAGAAAGTAATCATCCGGCACTGTCCAATGGCACTGTGGTCTATTTGATTAACAATGAATCTAAAGATTGCTATTTCTTCCGATATAGCGACTCCAAAAACGAACTATCCCAAAATCCGATAGCCAAAGGAACATACGATTTTTCAGTCAAATTAGAAAATGGTTTCGGCAACTCATCTCCTACATACGCCATACCTTATTTAACATTAAATTATGCATCTGACGAACAAGGAAATTTCACGGATGCATCAACCCCTCCCACCCCTCACAAATTAAGATTTGAACTATTTGATGGAGTTACAAGTGTAAATGCAGTTATCAATCTTATACAAAGATATTTAAAGGTAGATTGGGAGCAACTGATTAACAAGGCTCTTACTAGAAGTGACTATTTGATAATACCAACGCTGAAGACAACAATAGATAACACGGACTATACCATTATAGGCACTCTTGATACCCATCCGGAAATACCGGAAAATATTTTAGAGTGACCCGTAAAAGATATGAGGCGGAAAATAATGCAAAGCATAGAACGTATGAAAAAATAGCGTATATTTGCGGGCAAAAAATACAAAATGACTACTTACAAGCTTCGCATATTACCGCTATTTTTACTTGTTATTGGGCTTACAACGCTTACTTCAAGCTGCAAAAAGAAAGACATGTCACTGAAATTGAACAAGCCGCACAATATTCGTGGCGTTGTCAGTTACAAACGTTCTTTCCCTGATTTGAACGATGCACATCTGGAAGTCGCTAAAAAGATAGGTATTAGCCCGCTGGCAGACCGAGAAGAAGCGGAAGCTATGAAAGAAAAGTTGACTCATATCACTGATAATGAATTTTATGCAGTGGATTCATTGACACATTCCATTCCCTACCTCGTTCCACGTGCCAGCGCATTGCTCGATACAATCGGCTCCAACTTTCTCGATTCATTGGCTGCCAAAGGGCTGAATCCCAATCAGGTAATCATCACCTCCGTACTACGTACTGAAAACGATGTGAAACGTCTCCGCCGTCGCAATGGAAATGCCTCCGCCAACTCGGCACATTGTTTCGGGGCTACTTTTGATGTTAGTTGGAAACGTTTTAAGAAAGTGGAAGATAAAGACGGTCGCCCTATGCAGGACGTGAGTGCCGACACACTGAAACTTGTTCTATCCGAAGTTTTAAGAGATCTACGACAAGCTGAAAAATGCTATATCAAATACGAACTGAAGCAAGGTTGTTTCCATATTACTGCCCGATGAACGGAAGATGAATGTAAATTGCAGTAAAATTCACCTCCAAACAATCAGAGAATCCAAAACGTTTCATTAAATTTGCAGAAATTTTTCTTTAATACAACTTAATGATAGAGAAGCTGATTGTTCTTGAGGACATTGATCCGGTTATTTTTTACGGCGTAAACAACGCCAACATACAGTTAATTAAAGCTTTATATCCAAAGCTACGCATAGTTGCCCGAGGCAATGTCATCAAAGTGCTGGGCGACGAGGAAGAAATGTGTGCCTTCGAAGAAAATATCACTAAACTTGAAAAGTACTGCGCCGAATATAATTCACTGAAAGAAGAAGTTATCATTGACATTATAAAAGGAAATGCGCCGCAAGCAGAACAGACAGGAAACGTGATTGTGTTCAGTGTCACAGGAAAACCTATCATCCCCCGAAGTGAAAACCAGTTGAAACTGGTAGAAGGATTCGCCAAGAATGATATGGTATTTGCCATCGGTCCGGCAGGTTCGGGAAAGACATACACCGCTATCGCCCTCGCCGTACGTGCATTGAAGAATAAAGAAATCAAAAAAATCATCCTTAGCCGCCCCGCCGTAGAAGCCGGAGAAAAGCTCGGTTTCCTGCCCGGCGACATGAAAGATAAGATCGACCCATACCTGCAACCTTTATACGATGCCCTGCAAGATATGATACCTGCTGCCAAGTTAAAGGAATACATGGAATTGAACATTATCCAGATTGCCCCGTTAGCCTTTATGCGCGGACGCACGCTGAATGATGCGGTCGTCATTTTGGACGAAGCCCAGAATACTACCACACAGCAAATCAAAATGTTCCTCACCCGTATGGGTATGAACACCAAAATGATTGTGACGGGAGACATGACACAGATTGACCTCCCCGCTTCACAAACATCGGGATTGGTGCAAGCTCTCCGCATCTTAAAGGGAGTGAAAGGTATCAGTTTTGTTGAACTGAATAAAAAAGATATCGTACGCCATAAACTGGTGGAACGTATCGTGGATGCTTACGAAAAATTCGACAAAGAAGCGAAAGCCGAACGGGAGAAACGGAAAAACGAACAACTGGTTATCAACGGCGAACGTCCGGTGAAACTGGCCAAAGACTAATCGTCTTTAGATTCGGAATCCTATTGCGACTTGTTATTTGTAACTTGTAATTTGTAATTATAATAAAGACAATGAAAGCATTAACAAAAACAGATTTCAACTTTCCGGGACAGAAAAGCGTGTACCACGGAAAAGTGCGCGATGTGTACAACATCAACGGCGAAAAACTCGTCATGGTAGCAACCGACCGTATTTCGGCCTTTGACGTAGTACTTCCTGAAGGTATTCCTTACAAAGGACAAATGCTGAACCAGATTGCAGCTAAATTCCTCGATGCCACTACTGACATCTGTCCGAACTGGAAAATGGCTACTCCGGACCCAATGGTAACGGTAGGCGTATTGTGTGAAGGTTTTCCGGTAGAAATGATTGTACGCGGTTACCTGTGTGGTAGCGCATGGCGTACTTACAAAAGCGGTGTACGCGAAATTTGCGGCGTGAAGTTGCCGGACGGAATGCGCGAAAACCAGAAATTCCCGGAACCCATCGTTACTCCGACTACGAAAGCTGAAATGGGATTGCACGACGAAGACATCTCTAAGGAAGAAATCCTGAAACAAGGACTGGCTACTCCGGAAGAGTATGAAATTCTCGAAAAATATACATTAGCTCTCTTCAAACGCGGTACTGAAATCGCAGCAGAGCGCGGACTGATCCTCGTAGATACAAAATACGAATTCGGTAAGCACAATGGCACTATTTACCTGATGGACGAAATCCACACTCCGGATTCAAGCCGCTATTTCTACTCTGAAGGTTATCAGGAACGTTTCGAAAAAGGCGAACCGCAGAAACAACTTTCTAAAGAATTCGTTCGCGAATGGTTGATGGAAAACGGCTTCCAAGGCAAAGACGGTCAGAAAGTACCGGAAATGACTCCGGCTATCGTACAAAGTATCAGTGACCGCTACATCGAATTGTTCGAAAACATCACCGGTGAGAAATTCGTGAAAGAAGATACTAGCAATATCGCTGAACGTATATTCAAAAACGTCGAAACTTTTTTGAACAGCTGATAAGCGATAAATGACAGATAATAAATGATAGTTGATAGATGATAAATGATAGTTAATATGCAGCTTATCGCATATAACTATTAACTCTGTCATCTTCCAACTATCATTTATCAACTATCTTCTTCAACTATCAACTATCATTTATCAACTATCAACTAAAAAATGGATTACCCGCAACAACATATCAAGCCTTACGACGAAGAAGGAAAAAAGACCGAGCAAGTGGAACGTATGTTCGACAACATCGCACATGCCTACGACAAGCTGAACCATACCTTATCTTTAGGTATCGACCGCAGCTGGCGCAAAAAAGCTATTGCCTGGTTACACCCTTTTCAACCGCAGCGAATGATGGATGTAGCGACCGGTACAGGGGATTTTGCCATCCTCGCCTGCCGCAAACTGCAACCTGCCGAACTAATCGGCACGGACATCTCGGAAGGTATGATGAATGTGGGACGTGAAAAAGTAAAAAAGGAAGGACTGTCGGATAAAATATCTTTTGCCCGGGAGGACTGCACTTCACTCTCTTTTGCCGACAATGATTTTGACGCTATTACTGTAGCTTTCGGTATCCGCAATTTCGAAGATCTCGACAAAGGGCTCTCCGAGATGTGCCGCGTACTGAAACCGGGCGGTCATCTTGTAATTCTGGAACTTACCACTCCGGACCGCTTCCCGATGAAACAACTGTTTTCCATCTACTCTAAAATCGTCATTCCATTATTGGGTAAGCTTCTATCCAAAGATAACAGTGCCTACCGCTATCTGCCGGACACCATCAAAGTATTTCCTCAAGGGGAAGTCATGAAAGGAGTCATCGCCCGAGCCGGTTTTAGCGAAGTCAACTTCAAACGGCTGACCTTTGGTATCTGCACTCTTTATACCGCAACCAAATAACCTAATAATGTAACCTTATGAAAACAACAAAATCAATTGGACTATTTCTACTCTGCATTTTTTGTTGTATCAATTTCACCTCTTGTGATCCGGCAAACAATGGAGGAGATGACCTAATATGGGATTTTGCTCCCATAGTTCTTTACATTTCAGTACAGGATGCTCAAGGCAATGACTTACTGAATCCACTCACCAAAGGCTCTATTGCCAATCAAGGAATAAAAGCGATCTACAAAGGGGAGACTTACGAAAAAGATGCTCCGCTAAACGAACGCACCAGAGCTTATATGGCCTATTTCACAGGTCTGCAAACAGGAGTAAGCAAAGACGGAAAATATTATCTGACTTTCGGAGAATTCAATGGCGATCATACATTCGATAATGAGAAAGTAGAAATAGACTGGAATGATGGAAAAGAACCATCTGTCATCACTTTTTCCAGTAAACTGACCTGGAAATCAAAGAAAGAACCCGTATTCGACCGGAAATTCTGCCTGAACGGACAAGAAATTGACCAGAAACAAGGTTTAGTAATTACCAGACCCCCCTCTCAATCTGAACAGAAATTCGATATCGTTGCCGTAGAATATGGCATAGATGTAGAAACGGACGAAATTAAAGAAAAAATAAAAGCCGATTTAGAGAGTAAATCTCCCTATACCAATGGAGAATCATACAGTATATCTATTCAGGAAAAGAACTCCGGTACATATACATTACTCAATTCTGATGGCTTTCCTATAACAAAAAAGGAATTCGCAATCGAAGAAGCAGAAGCTCATGGTATGTATGGAATAACGACTGAAATAGCCAAAACTTGCAGACTTATTCCTCCTGACGACCAAATATACAACCATATAAAATTGAAATTAGGCATTGACGGCGAGAAGTCATCTAACACTTTCAATATCTTTATCGGCCGCCCTTATAATTTCTGGATATACGAAGATTTGACGGAATACTATAAAGACAAATACCCTGACGGTAAAGTAAAAGAAATAGTACGTCTTCTAAAAAGTAAACCCAATAACCCAACTAAGCAATAAATGATTATGGAAAAATATGGTTTAATCGGCTACCCTCTGCGACATTCTTTTTCTATCGGATACTTTAATGAGAAATTCAAATCCGAAGGTATCAATGCAGAGTATGTGAATTTTGAAATTCCCAGCATTAATAACTTCATGGAAGTTATCGAAGAGAATCCCAATTTATGCGGGCTTAATGTGACTATCCCCTACAAAGAACAAGTGATTCCTTTTTTGGATGAACTCGACCGTGATACCGCAAAGATAGGTGCTGTGAATGTCATTAAAATCATCCGCCAGCAGAAAGGAAAAGTCAAACTGGTTGGCTACAACTCCGACATCATCGGATTTACTCAATCCATTCAACCTTTATTGCAGCCTCATCACCAAAAAGCATTGATTCTGGGTACCGGCGGAGCTTCCAAAGCCGTCTACCACGGGCTGAAAAACCTGGGTATTGAAAGTATATTCGTATCACGCACCCACAAAGCCGATGATATGCTGACTTATGAGGAACTGACTCCCGAAATTATGGCAGAATATACAATCATCGTCAACTGTACTCCCGTAGGTATGTTTCCTAAGGTAGATTTCTGCCCTAATATTCCTTATGAGCTACTGACTCCAAACCATTTGCTCTATGATTTGTTATATAATCCGAATGTTACGCTGTTCATGAAAAAAGGAGAAGCACAAGGGGCTGTTGTTAAAAACGGTCTGGAAATGCTGCTGCTCCAGGCATTTGCCGCATGGGAGATATGGCATAAATAAGGATTAGAGAGAGTTTTTATGAGGAGAAAAGTTGTATATAGCATCATTATTATCATGCTGGCATTGACCGGCTGCACCATCGGAGGAAGTTTTTATATGTTAAACTTTTCATTGACTCCGAATGCCAAGATTTTGTCTAAAGATGCTGACTCTTATCCCTTCATGTATAGAAACTACCCTTTCCTACGTCCATGGGTGGACAGCCTGAAACAAGTGGATGCACTGAAAGATACATTCATCATCAATCCGCACGGAATACAACTTCATGCGTATTATGTTGCTGCTCCCCAACCCACCAGTAAGACAGCAGTCATTGTGCATGGACATACAGATAATGCTATCCGTATGTTTATGATTGGTTATCTGTATAATCGAGATTTAGGATATAACATATTACTTCCCGACCTGCAACATCAGGGAGAAAGTGAAGGCCCAGCCATCCAGATGGGATGGAAAGACCGTTGGGACGTATTGCAATGGATGAACATTGCCAATGAGATTTTCGGAGATAGTACACAAATGGTTGTACACGGCATTTCAATGGGAGGTGCGACAACCATGATGGTGTCCGGTGAGGAACAGAAACCATTTGTTAAATGCTTTGTGGAAGATTGCGGCTACACCAGTGTATGGGACGAATTCTCACATGAGCTTAAAGCTAGTTTCCACCTTCCCCCTTTTCCACTCATGTATACCACAAGCTGGCTTTGCGAGAAGAAATATGGATGGAATTTTAAAGAGGCTTCCTCACTGAAACAAGTAGCCAAATCACAGCTTCCGATGCTGTTTATTCACGGGGATAAAGACACGTATGTGCCTACCTGGATGGTATATTCGCTCTACGAAGCCAAACCGGGACCCAAAGAACTATGGATTGTTCCAGGAGCGGCTCATGCAGTTTCATACAAAGAGAATAAACAGGAATACACCGACCGAGTCCGTGCATTCGTCGGGCGATACATTCATTAAACCTATTATAACAAGGAGTTTTAGATTCATAACAGAAAAAGTTTCTATATTTGCAAACGTAAAATAATCGTTATGAAATCAATATTGACTTTTATACTAGCTACTTTTCTTCTGTTCCCACTACAAGCTCAAGAGAAAGTATACATGGTGGACAACCTCCCAAAAGTTCACCTGCAAAACAAAATGCAATATGTTTGCAACCCGGCCGGCATACTTTCACAGGCAGCTTGTGACAGTATAGACTCCATGCTTTATGCCTTGGAACAACAAACAGGAATTGAAACGGTGGTTGCCGTAGTTCCATCAATCGGAGAAGAAGATTGTTTCAACTTCTGCCATCAGTTACTTAATAAATGGGGTGTAGGGAAGAAAGATAAAAATAACGGATTGGTTATTTTGTTGGTTACAGATCAACGTTGTATCCAGTTTTATACCGGTTATGGTTTGGAAGGAGTGCTCCCCGATGCGATCTGTAAAAGGATTCAAACCAGATATATGATTCCTTACCTGAAAGACGGAAATTGGGATGCCGGAATGGTGACCGGCCTAAAAGCGACTTGTCAGCGGCTTGACGGTTCTATGGAAAATGATGCTCTCTCCGATTCGAACAGCGGTGGTTCTTTTGATTTTGTTCTTGCCATTCTTTGTTTTATTGCTATTGGCGGAGGTCTTGCTTTCTTTTCGGCACGCAAACAAAGCCGTTGTCCGAATTGTGGTAAACATCAATTACAGAGAAGCGGAAGTGCTGTCGTATCCCGAATTAACGGGGTGAAAACCGAGGATGTTACCTATACATGTAGAAACTGCGGACATACCATCATACGTCGCCAACAAAGTTATGATAATGATTACCACCACCGGGGAGGTGGCGGAGGTGGTCCATTTATTGGAGGCTTCGGCGGAGGTAGTTTCGGAGGCGGAGGCGGTTTCGGTGGAGGCAGCTTTGGCGGAGGAATGGGCGGTGGCGGCGGTGCCGGTTCTCGTTTCTAAAGAAAATAAGTAGAAAACAAATTATCAAATTCAATAAAAACAAGAAACATGAAGAAGTCAATTATTATCATCTTAGCCGTTGTGGCTATCCTTGTCATATGGGCAGTAAGTGTATATAACGGTCTGGTTACTATGGACGAGAATGTTACCGGCAAATGGGCAAATGTAGAAACTCAATACCAACGTCGTGCCGACTTGATTCCTAATCTGGTAAACACAGTGAAAGGATATGCGACACATGAGAAGGAAACATTAGAGGGAGTTGTTGCCGCACGTAGCCAGGCAACTCAAATAAAAGTGGACGCTGCCGATCTGACACCGGAAAAGTTAGCGCAATATCAAAAGGCACAAGGTGCTGTAACATCAGCACTGGGCAAGTTATTAGCTATTACCGAGAATTATCCGGACTTAAAAGCTAATCAAAACTTCCTGGAATTACAGGCTCAACTGGAAGGAACTGAAAACCGTATCAATGTAGCGCGCAAAAATTTCAATGATGCTGCACAGGCTTATAACACCAATATCCGCCGTTTCCCCAAAAATATCTTTGCAGGAATGTTCGGCTTTGATAAGAAAGCATATTTTGAAGCAGAAGAAGGAAGTGAGAAGGCTCCGAAGGTAGAATTCTAAAAAGAGGCTAAATCGATCTTTATATTTTACATTTAGAGATACTTAGCAATATAAATAAATCTTTAGCTGGTGGGAAAAGAAGAAACTTTCCCACTATTTTTATTTATATCCACCTCACATTTTACAAAAGATGGCCCAGATAAGCATGGTTTTCTAATAGAAAAGTACATTTATTTTCCATTTAATCACAAATGTCATTTTACAGCATTAAATCATTATATTCGTGATGCAATCTTAAAGCATTCGCTTGGAAATAATCAAGTATCTGTTTCAATAGAGAATCAATTAATTATCAAATTTTCAACAACTATTTTAAGTACTAATATCGAACACTACTTTATGTCGTCTTTTTTTTCACAAAATATTTCTTTGTTATTCTTTATTCCACTCAAAAAGAGTATATTCGCACTATAAATCAGAGGTCACATTTTAGTAAATACAATATAACATGAAATACAAATACGATGTTTTTATAAGCTATTCACGCAGAGATTACGTTGATGAAAGCTACAATGTAATACCTGGTAATGCCATAGCGGAAATCCAAAATGTATTCGATGAAAATGGTATTACCTACTGGTTCGATAAAGACGGAATTTACAGTGGACAAGAGTTCATTGAAATTATCACAGGCGCAATAGCTGAATCTAAGATACTCATATTCATATCCTCCAAACATTCGAACGAATCGATGTGGACTGCAGGAGAAATATTCGAAGCCTTGGACGGAGAAAAAGCAATTATCCCTGTAAAAATTGATAATAGCCAGTATAATAAGAAGTTTAAACTTCTGATACGACCATTAGATTATATTGATTATCTGGAAAATCCCAAAAACGCATTAAAAGATCTACTCCGTGCCATTAATAAAGTCAAAGAAGATATTGCTCAAAAACAGCGGGAAGAAGAAAAGCTTAGAGAAGAGAGAGAGGCGGAAGCAAAGAAAGAAAAAATAAAAAAAGAAATCAGTGTTTTGGCAAAAGACTGCCAACGTTTGACTTTGCAACAAATAGATGTAGTCAACCAAATATTTGAAAAACAAATATATATAGGAAATACAACCAAGATATGTCCTATATGTGACAAGGAAGTATCAATATCTTCTAATTTTTGTAACAGATGTGGTTGGACTTTCCCTATATTATACTGTATTGATGAAAACAACACTTATCCTTTGGATGAAGAACAATTATCCATAGCTCGAACTAATTGGTGTAGTATAATAAAAAACAGTTTAGAGCCCGAAAAACAACCTCTGAAGAGTTCCCCCTTACAAGCTACCGAAGAACATAAAAGTATGACCGATAATAAATATGCTCTACAAAATGCTATGGATGAAATAGAGACATTACGAAAATATCTCCTTGATGAGCGAACTAAAGTTAAGGAAATACAAGAAGAATATGAAAACCTTTTGAAAGTTCAAAAGAATCTAGAATTGAAGCAGGAAGTTCCTTCTGCAAGAGAAATAGGAAATATAATATTAGACAAATTCTCTACAACAAATTCAAAGAAATATCAATCATTCAAGAACAAAAATGATGTATTCAATTTTGTTCGTTCCTTTTGCAAAGCAAGGTTTTTAACACTTAATCCTAGCTGTTACGTTGCAGATATTCAATATACAGATCTAAAAGATGCATTATACGAAAAATATAACATCCATATTGGTGAGCATACTCTAAAATGCCACTCTACATTATATAAACTTGTTGATTCTATTTGGAATGAATATACCAAACACAGTAATTCTGACGCCAGTAGATAAATATTAGGTTGAACCAATGAAATATAATATAACATGAAATACAAATACGATGTTTTTATAAGCTATTCACGCAGAGATTACGTTGATGAAAGCTACAATGTAATACCTGGTAATGCCATAGCGGAAATCCAAAATGTATTCGATGAAAATGGTATTACCTACTGGTTCGATAAAGACGGAATTTACAGTGGACAAGAGTTCATTGAAATTATCACAGGCGCAATAGCTGAATCTAAGATGCTCATATTCATATCCTCCAAACATTCGAACGAATCGATGTGGACCGCAGGCGAAATATTTGAAGCTTTGGATGGAGAAAAAGCAATCATTCCTGTAAAAATAGATAATAGCCAGTACAACAAGAAATTTAAACTTTTGATACGTCCATTAGATTATATCGATTATCAAGAAAATCCCCAAAATGCATTAAAAGATTTGCTCCGTGCTATTAATAAAGTCAAAGAAGATATTGCCCAAAAACAACGGGAAGAAGAAAAGCTTAGACAAGAGAAAGAGGCCGAAGCTAAGAAAGAAAAGATAAAAGAAGAAATCAGCGTTTTGGCAAAAGACTGTCAACGTTTGACTTTACAACAAATAGATGTAGTCAAGCAAATATTTGAAAAACAAACATATATAGGAAATACAACCAAGATATGCCCTATATGTGATAAAGAAGTGTCAATATCTTCTAATTTTTGCAACAGATGTGGTTGGACTTTTCCTATATTATACTACATTGATGGAAATAACACTTATCAATTGGATGAGAAACAATTGTCTGTAGCGCGAACCAATTGGCGTAGTATAAATATGGTGAGTGAACTGCAGACCATAAAAAGTAATTTAGAAATCGAAAATCAACGATTGCAACGTTCTCTTTTGCAGGCTACTGAAGATTGCAAGAGTATGACTGAAAATTTAAAAAAGAATGAATCTGCCATACAAAAAGCTAAGATTGAAATCAAGCAGATGCAAATCCTAAATAAAGAATCAGATTCTCGAATCAAAGAATTAGAGTTTTCCATAATAGAAAGCAAAAAAGAAAATGAAAAAATAAAAAATGATTTACTCGATAAAGAGAAGCGTTTATTGTATTCTATAGAGGAAAACAAACAACTACAAAAACGTCTGTCCGATGAACAAACTAAAGCTAGAAAAGTACAGAAAGAATATGAGAATCTTTTAGCAGAGCAAAAAGTTAAAACACAATCTCAATCAAAGCCTATCGTACCCAAACAAGAAGTGTCTTATGTCAACAGATCTACAAATATGGCATCAGGAAATTCGTCTGTAGTAAATTCAAATAAAAACAAAACATTCAAGAACAAGAATGATGTATTTGGATTGGTTCGAAGTTTATGTACAGGATCTTTAATAACTCTTGACACCAATATTATCACTGCAGGTTTACGTATATATCCTTTAATTCAAATCTTAGCTAAAGATTATGAATTAACATATAGTGAGAAAGCAATCAGTAATCTATTTACCATAGGAAATCTTGTTAATGCAATATGGGAAAGAAAGACTTCTACAATTCCCAATACACTTCCACCAGCTCAAAAGAAGAGAAAATTCAGTTCTAAAAATGATGTATTCAATTTCGTTCGCCCTTTCTGCAAGGGAAAACTAATAACACTTAATACAGGTTTCTATGTTGCAGAAATTCAGTATGCTGATTTAAGAAAAGCATTGCTTGAAAAGTACAATATAAACATCAGTGAATATAGTTTGAGGTGTCATGCCACAGTCGGAAAACTGATTGATTCAATCTGGAGTGAACATATAAAATATGCATTATAATCTTGGCTTTACACGCATAGTCGTATTATAATCGAAAGTTTACCCTGGAATTTACCTGACTGTTTTTCTAGGCTGTACCAAAAAAAAGCTGTACTTTTGCAGCCGTATACAAAATAATTCTATAACTCATGAGTAATCAACGATACATGATGCGTGGAGTAAGCGCATCAAAAGAAGATGTGCACAACGCCATCAAGAACATCGACAAAGGAATCTTCCCGAAAGCATTCTGTAAAATTATTCCCGATATATTGGGAGGTGACCCGGAATATTGCAACATTATGCATGCCGATGGTGCCGGAACCAAATCATCTCTTGCTTATATGTACTGGAAAGAAACGGGTGACTTATCCGTTTGGAAAGGTATTGCACAGGATGCATTGATTATGAATATTGACGACCTACTTTGTGTAGGTGCCGTAGATAATATCCTTGTTTCATCTACCATTGGACGTAACAAACTGTTGATTCCCGGAGAAGTAATCTCCGCCATCATCAACGGAACAGACGAATTGCTGGCCGAACTCCGTGAAATGGGTGTAGGCGTATATGCAACCGGTGGTGAAACTGCAGATGTCGGCGATTTGGTACGTACCATCATCGTTGACTCTACCGTAACTTGCCGCATGAAACGTTCAGACGTTATCGACAATGCCAATATTCGTCCGGGTGACGTGATCGTTGGTCTGGCTTCTTACGGACAAGCTACTTACGAAAAAGAATACAATGGCGGTATGGGCAGTAACGGTTTGACGAGTGCCCGTCACGACGTATTCGGCAAATATCTTGCTGAAAAATATCCGGAAAGCTATGATGCTGCAGTTCCTGAAGAGTTAGTTTATTCCGGTAAGTTAAAACTAACAGACAGCGTAGAAGATTCTCCGATTGATGCAGGTAAGTTAGTGCTCTCTCCTACTCGTACATACGCACCGGTAGTCAAAAAATTACTTGATGCATTGCGTCCGGAAATCCACGGAATGGTACACTGCTCCGGTGGTGCACAAACTAAAGTTCTGCATTTTGTAGAAAACGTACGCGTAGTAAAAGATAATCTTTTCCCTGTTCCTCCTTTATTCAAAACAATCCAGGAACAAAGCGGTACGGACTGGGCAGAGATGTACAAGGTATTCAATATGGGACATCGCCTCGAAGTTTATCTGTCACCGGAACATGCAGAAGAAGTAATAGCTATTTCCGAGTCATTCGGTATTCCGGCACAGATTGTAGGACGTGTTGAAGCATGCGAGCAAACAGAATTAATCATTAAGAGCGAATTCGGAGAATTTAGATATTAAAGAATGGCAGACAATAGTACCATACTAGAAAAATTAGACGGACTCGTAGCCCGTTTTGAAGAAATATCTACCCTTATCACAGACCCGTCAGTGATTGCCGATCAGAAACGTTATGTCAAGTTGACTAAAGAATATAAAGAATTAGACGACTTGATGAAAGCAAGGAAAGAATATATCCAATTACTGGGTAATATTGAAGAAGCTAAAAATATCCTTGCCAATGAATCGGACGCTGAAATGCGCGAAATGGCGAAAGAAGAAATGGACAATAGTCAAGAGCGCCTTCCGGTATTGGAAGAAGAAATCAAACTGATGCTTGTTCCTGCCGATCCGCAAGACAGCAAGAACGCTATTCTCGAAATCCGCGGAGGTGCAGGAGGCGACGAAGCAGCTATCTTTGCCGGCGACCTCTTCCGTATGTATGCCAAATTCTGTGAAACCAAAGGTTGGAAAATGGAAGTTTCCAATGCGAACGAAGGAACCGCCGGTGGATTCAAAGAAATTGTTTGTAGTGTGACAGGCGATAATGTATACGGAATTTTAAAATACGAATCGGGAGTACACCGCGTACAGCGTGTTCCTGCGACGGAAACGCAAGGACGTGTTCACACTTCAGCAGCATCCGTGGCCGTGCTTCCCGAAGCTGAAGAATTCGATGTAGTCATCAACGAAGGAGAAATCAAATGGGACACTTTCCGAAGCGGCAGTGCCGGCGGACAGAATGTAAACAAGGTAGAATCCGGAGTACGTCTGCGCTATATCTGGAAGAACCCGAACACCGGTATTGCCGAAGAAATCCTTATCGAATGTACCGAAACACGCGACCAGCCGAAAAACAAAGAGCGCGCCTTAGCCCGTCTCCGTACTTTTATCTACGACAAAGAACATCAGAAATATATCGATGACATTGCCTCCAAACGTAAGACAATGGTATCGACCGGAGACCGTTCAGCCAAAATACGAACTTACAATTATCCCCAGGGACGTATCACCGACCATCGTATCAACTATACAATCTATAATCTGGCAGCCTTCATGGACGGAGATATCCAGGATTGTATCGACCATCTGATCGTAGCGGAAAATGCAGAACGCCTGAAAGAAAGCGAACTTTAGAGAAGTGGAGAGTTGAGAATTGAGAGTTGAGAACGGTTTCTTAAAATAGTAAATAGTAAATTGCAAAATAGTAAATAACAAGATGGATAAGCAACAATTATTTGAAAACATAAAGCGCAAAAAATCATTCCTTTGTGTAGGACTTGATACTGACATCAAGAAAATCCCGGAACATCTGTTGAAAGAAGAAGATCCGATCTTCGCATTCAACAAAGCAATCATTGACGCGACAGCTGATTTGTGTATCGCCTACAAACCCAATCTGGCTTTCTATGAAAGCATGGGTGTAAAAGGATGGATCGCATTTGAAAAGACAGTAAAATATATCAAAGATAACTATCCGGATCAATTCATCATCGCTGACGCAAAGCGTGGCGACATCGGAAATACTTCTGCAATGTATGCCCGCACATTCTTTGAAGAACTGGATATCGACTCTGTAACAGTAGCCCCTTACATGGGCGAAGACAGCGTTACTCCGTTCCTTACCTACGAAGGCAAATGGGTGATCCTGTTGGCATTGACTTCCAACAAAGGATCTCATGACTTCCAATTGACAGAAGACGTAAACGGCGAACGTCTGTTCGAGAAAGTATTACGCAAATCACAGGAATGGGCTGGCGATGACCGCATGATGTATGTGGTAGGTGCTACTCAAGGACGTGCTTTTGAGGACATCCGCAAAATTGTCCCGAACCATTTCCTTCTCGTACCAGGCGTGGGAGCACAAGGCGGTTCACTCGAAGAAGTTTGCAAATATGGTATGAACAGTACATGCGGATTGATTGTTAACTCGTCGCGTGGTATTATCTACGTAGATAAAACAGAGAAATTTGCAGAAGCTGCCCGCACCGCCGCACAAGAAGTGCAGGCACAAATGGCTGAACAACTCAAAGCAATTCTCTGAAAAGGGAAAAAGGATCTCTAAAGAAAACGAATGCCTTACGAAAGAAAGATAATTAACGACCCCGTATTCGGGTTCATCAATATTCCAAAGGGGTTACTGTACGATATAGTACGGCATCCCCTTTTGCAGCGTCTTACCCGCATCAAGCAAGTAGGATTGTCATCTGTTGTGTACCCCGGTGCACAACATACCCGCTTCCAACACTCCTTAGGCGCTTTTCACCTGATGAGTGAAGCTATCACCCAACTGGCCTCCAAAGGCAATTTTATCTTTGATAGTGAAGCGGAAGCCGTGCAGGCCGCCATCCTGTTGCATGATATAGGACACGGCCCTTTCTCGCATGTACTGGAAGACACGATTGTAAAAGGAGTCTCACATGAAGAGATTTCTCTCATGTTGATGGAACGGATGAACAAAGAGATGAACGGCCAGCTAAGTCTTGCCATTCAAATCTTCAAGGACGAATACCCGAAACGCTTTCTGCATCAACTCGTAAGCGGTCAGTTGGATATGGACCGACTTGATTATCTTCGCCGCGATAGCTTTTATACAGGCGTAACGGAAGGTAACATCGGCTCTGCCCGAATCATCAAAATGCTTGATGTAGCGGATGACCGTTTGGTTGTCGAATCCAAAGGGATCTATTCTATCGAGAATTTCCTCACGGCACGTCGCCTGATGTACTGGCAAGTATACCTGCATAAGACGTCCGTGGCATACGAAAAGATGCTGATTAGTACTCTATTGCGTGCCAAAGAACTGGCTTCACAAGGAGTGGAACTATTTGCATCACCCGCATTACGTTTTTTCCTTTACAATGATATCAATCCTACGGAATTCTATAACAACCCCGACTGTCTGGAGAATTTTATCCAGCTGGACGACAACGATATATGGACAGCCTTGAAAGTGTGGAGCACCCACACAGATAAGGTGCTTTCCACTTTAAGCACGGGAATGATAAACCGAAATATCTTTAAAGTGGAAATTTCGTCGGAACCTATTAGTGAGGACAGAAAAAAAGAATTAACTTTGCACATCAGCCAGCAACTAGGCATAACCCTTTCCGAAGCGAACTATTTTGTCTCTACCCCCAGCATCGAAAAGAATATGTATGACCCGGCAGATGACAGTATTGATATTATCTACAAAGACGGCACTATCAAAAATATTGCCGAAGCATCGGACATGCTGAACATCTCATTATTGTCCAAAAAGGTAAAGAAATACTATCTCTGCTATCAGAGATTACACAGATAAGTATAAAATATTCATGCAATAACACGGAAATCTGAAAAAAAAATCCGTTATTTGTGAACTAATTAAATTTTAAATAAAAGACATGGAGTTCTCGGCTAAGCAAATTGCAGCATTTATCCAAGGGGAAATCATTGGAGACGAAAACGCTACGGTACACACATTCGCTAAAATTGAAGAGGGAATGCCCGGAGCAATTTCTTTCCTGTCAAATCCCAAATATACACCTTACATCTACGAGACACAATCAAGCATTGTCCTGGTTAATAAGGACTTCACTCCCGAACACGAAATTAAAGCTACTCTTATCAAAGTAGACAATGCATACGAAAGTCTGGCTAAATTGCTCAATCTTTATGAGATGAGCAAGCCTAAGAAACAAGGTATAGATTCATTAGCTTTCGTTGCACCCAGCGCCAAAATTGGTGAGAATGTATACATCGGTGCTTTTGCCTATATCGGCGAAAATACCGTGATTGGAGATAATACTCAAATTTACCCGCACACTTTCGTTGGAGATGGCGTGAAGATAGGCAACAGTTGCCTGCTTTACTCCAATGTAAATGTTTATCATGATTGCCGCATAGGTAATGAATGTATCCTTCATTCGGGTGCAGTGATCGGAGCTGACGGATTTGGCTTTGCTCCCACTCCGAACGGCTACGATAAGATTCCGCAAATCGGAATTGTCATTCTGGAAGATAAAGTAGATATAGGTGCTAATACGTGTGTAGACCGTGCTACAATGGGAGCTACGGTAGTACACAGCGGTGTCAAGTTAGACAATCTGATACAAATAGCACACAATGATGAAATAGGTTCGCATACCGTTATGGCTGCGCAAGCCGGAATTGCCGGTTCTACCAAAGTGGGTGAATGGTGTATGATCGGTGGCCAGGTAGGTATTGCAGGACATTCTAAAATAGGAGATAAAGTTGGATTAGGCGCACAATCAGGTGTGCCGGGAGACATCAAGTCCGGTAGCCAGCTTATCGGAACTCCTCCTATGGAACTGAAACAATATTTCAAATCATCCATTGCACAAAGAAGCCTGCCGGATATGCAGAAAGAACTGCGTAACTTGCGCAAAGAAGTAGAAGAATTAAAACAACTATTAAATAAGTAAATAAGTAACCAATGCTGAAACAAAAAACGCTGAAAGATAGCTTTTCACTGAGCGGGAAAGGTCTTCACACTGGACTTGATCTCACTGTAACATTCAATCCTGCTCCGGACAATCACGGATATAAAATCCAGCGCATTGACGTAGAAGGACAACCAACTATCGACGCAGTAGCCGACAATGTAGCAGAAACCACCCGTGGTACTGTATTGTCGAAGAATGGAGTCAAAGTAAGCACCGTTGAACATGGTATGGCAGCCCTTTACGCATTGGGCATCGATAACTGCCTGATTCAGGTTAACGGACCGGAATTTCCTATTTTAGATGGTAGTGCACAATATTACGTACAAGAAATAGAACGTGTAGGAACAGTAGAGCAAAATGCCGTCAAAGACTTTTATATTATCAAGTCTAAAATTGAGTTCCGGGATGAAACGACAGGTTCTTCTATTATTGTACTACCTGACGAAAATTTCAGTCTGAATGTACTGGTTTCATACGATTCGACTATTATCCCGAATCAGTTTGCTACCCTTGAAGATATGCATAATTTCAAAGACGAAGTGGCTGCCAGCCGTACTTTCGTCTTTGTTCGTGAAATAGAGCCGTTGCTCTCTGCCGGATTGATTAAAGGTGGCGACCTGGACAATGCGATCGTAATCTACGAACGCAAGATGTCACAGGAAAGCTTCGACAAGTTGGCAGATGTGATGGGAGTACCTCACATGGACGCCGATCAGTTAGGCTATATTAATCACAAACCGTTAGTTTGGCCCAATGAATGTGCCCGTCACAAACTGCTGGATGTCATTGGTGACCTCGCTCTAATTGGCAAACCGATTAAAGGCCGTATCATCGCTACCCGTCCGGGACATACCATCAACAATAAATTTGCCCGTCAAATGCGGAAAGAAATCCGTCTGCACGAAATACAGGCACCAAGCTACGACTGTAACCGCGAGCCGATAATGGATGTAAACCGTATCCGCGAATTGTTGCCACACCGTTATCCTTTCCAACTGGTGGACAAAGTGATTGAAATTGGTGCCAACTATATTGTAGGTGTCAAAAACATCACAGCCAACGAACCTTTCTTTCAGGGACATTTTCCACAGGAGCCCGTTATGCCGGGCGTACTTCAAGTAGAAGCAATGGCACAAGTAGGTGGTTTGCTTGTCCTAAACTCTGTAGATGAACCCGAACGTTATTCTACTTATTTCATGAAAATAGATGGAGTAAAGTTCCGCCAGAAAGTAGTGCCGGGAGACACCTTGATTTTTCGTGTAGAAATGTTAGCTCCGATTCGTCGTGGTATTTCTACCATGAAAGGATATGCGTTTGTCGGCGAGAAAGTTGTTTGCGAAGCAGAGTTCATGGCACAAATAGTAAAAAATAAGTAATAATTGATATTTAAAAGCATGATAAGTCCTTTAGCGTATATCCATCCCGAAGCTAAGATTGGGGAAAATGTAGAAATTGCGCCTTTTGTATTTATAGATAAGAACGTAGTTATCGGCGACAACAATAAAATTATGGCTAACGCCAATATTTTATACGGTTCACGTATTGGTAACGGAAATACGATTTTTCCGGGTGCCGTTATCGGAGCCATTCCGCAAGACCTCAAGTTTCGCGGTGAAGAATCGACAGCCGAAATCGGAGATAATAATCTGATTCGTGAAAATGTAACAATCAACCGTGGTACGGCAGCTAAAGGGCGCACGATTGTGGGAAATAACAATTTATTGATGGAGGGTGTACACGTAGCACACGACGCCTTGGTTGGTAACGGATGTATCATCGGTAACTCTACCAAGATGGCAGGCGAAATCGTCATTGATGATAACGCGATTGTCAGCGCCAATGTATTGATGCATCAATTCTGTCATGTAGGCAGTCATGTAATGATTCAGGGCGGATGCCGTTTCAGTAAAGATATTCCTCCTTACATCATTGCAGGACGCGAACCGATCGCTTTCAGCGGAATCAATATCATCGGCTTGCGCCGTCGTGGTTTCTCCAATGAAGTGATCGAAAGTATTCACAATGCATATCGTATCATTTACCAAAGTGGTTTGAACACGACAGAAGCATTGAAAAAAATAGAAGATGAATTCGAAAAGAGCCCGGAGATTGACTATATAGTCAATTTTATCCGTAATTCAGAACGTGGTATTATTAAATAAACAGTTCAAAATAGTCATATTATGATATACAGATTTACTATCATATCTGATGAAGTTGACGATTTTGTCAGAGAAATACAAATTGATCCGGAAGCAACTTTTTATGACTTCCATGAAGCAATACTGAAATCAGTAGGGTACGCAAACGACCAGATGACTTCTTTCTTTATCTGCGATGACGACTGGGAAAAAGAAAAAGAAGTAACCCTGGAAGAAATGGACGACAATCCGGAAATGGATAGCTGGGTGATGAAAGAAACTACTATCAGCGAATTGGTAGAAGATGAAAAACAGAAACTGTTATATGTATTCGATTACATGACAGAACGTTGTTTCTTCATCGAACTATCCGAAATTATCACCGGAAAAGATATGAATGGTGCCAAATGTACCAAGAAATCAGGAGATGCTCCCAAACAAACGGTAGACTTTGAAGAAATGACCGCTACCGGAGGTTCTCTTGATCTGGATGAAAACTTCTATGGAGACCAGGACTTCGACATGGAAGACTTCGATCAGGAAGGATTTGACATAGGTGGTGACACTAGCAGCCCATACGAAGAAGAAAAATTTTAAGTATTAAGCATCAAGTATTAGGTATTAATTGCTATGTAGTGTCAGGCAGTTAATACCTAATATTTTTTTAGTCCCGTACGCTTTAATACTTAATACTTCTATACTTAATACTTAAAAATCTATGCCTACTCTCATTGTTCTTATAGGTCCTACAGGTGTGGGGAAAACGGAGTTGAGCCTGCGCTTGGCAGAAACATTTCAGACAAGCATTGTATCTGCCGATTCGAGACAGCTTTATGCCGAATTAAAAATAGGCACAGCAGCTCCTACTCCCGATCAACTTAAACGTGTCCCCCATCAACTGGTCGGCACGCTCCACCTCACAGACTATTACAGCGCTGCTCAATACGAAACAGAAGCACTGGATATTCTGGAGAAATTATTCACGCAACACGAAGTAGTGATTCTCACTGGTGGCTCAATGATGTACGTAGACGCTATCTGTAAGGGAATTGACGATATTCCTACCGTTGATGCGGAAACCCGTCAACTCATGCTACAAAAGTATGAAGAGGAAGGCCTTGAACAACTCTGCGCAGAACTTCGCTTGTTAGACCCGGAATATTACCGGATTGTAGATCTGAAGAATCCCAAGCGGGTAATTCATGCGTTGGAGATTTGCTATATGACCGGACGCACTTATACTTCTTTTCGCACCCAACAAAAAAAACAACGTCCTTTCCGTATTCTGAAAATCGGCCTGACTCGTGATCGGGAAGAACTTTATGACCGTATCAACCGTCGGGTAGACCAGATGATGGAGGAAGGATTATTGGAAGAAGTACGTTCCGTACTTCCCTATCGTCACCTCAATTCACTCAATACAGTAGGCTATAAAGAACTGTTCAAATATCTGGACGGAGAATGGGAACTCCCCTTTGCTATAGACAAAATCAAGCAAAACTCCCGCATTTATTCGCGTAAACAGATGACCTGGTTCAAAAGAGATGAAGAAATAAAATGGTTTCACCCGGAACAAGAAACGGAGATACTAGCGTACCTCCGTCAACAAATCAATACATGATTTCTCTTATCTTTTGTTCTGACGGGCCTGATATTCATCATCCGTCAACATTTCTACAATAATCACCCCATTCTTTCCTTTGTCTCCGTAGAGAACCTGTGCTGATTTATCTTTCAGCACAGAAATACTTTTTATATGGTCCGGCGCAAGCTTAGACAACGCATCTTTCTCCATAGCTTCTTTCCCGTCTATAATGACTAAAGGCTCTTCGCCTTTTATCCCATGCACAGTTACACCATTATTCACCTTAAACCCTGAATTTCCATTTTTCACACTGCCTGAAAGTTCAGGAAACAGGTCAACCACTTCCTGCTCCATTCGTATATTCATCGTAGAAGATACAGAAGCTTTTACTGGCTTATATCCAATAAATGAGAACCACAGATTGCCGTCTTTCATTGCTTTCAGACTAAAATGACCATTTATATCCGTTATCGTACCATGATTTGTATTAGGCACAATAATGCTGACTCCAGCCTTCGGACGCCCCTGCTCGTCAACAACAGTTCCACTGACCGGAAAATCGGGAACAGCATCCGTACTGGTTGTTTTTTGTGAAAAACTGATTTCCTTATTCTGTATTTTAGTCTTACTGCCTCGTTGAGTATTCACAAGTATCACCCCGTTCGCACCCCGTTTACCATACACTTTTATCGAAGCAGAATCTTTCAACACAGATATACTTTCTATTGTTGACGGGTCCAGCTTTTCCATAGCATCCATACTAATCTCCTTGCCATCAGCAAAAATCAAAGGCTGCTTATTCTCTGCAAATCTGATATTCCCAAATCTTATAGGGACAGTATATTTCACTGGTACAGGTCTGCCTCGTTGCTTTCCGGGAATCCAATCCGGCATTTCACTGACAATTCTTTCGGCTTCCTGATTTAATGACGCTTCATCCGACTGAAGTACACGTACATCTTTTATCTTCCCGGTTTCAGCCACAGTGAAGCCTACCATCACTCTACCGCCCGCTTTACCTTTTATTGGAGAACCAGCTATTTTCTCCGACAGATATTTTTGCAGTGCACTCATACCACCAGGATATTCCGGCATCTGCTCTACAACCTCAAAAATAACAATTTCTTCCTCCTCTTTCGATTTCACGCCGGACACCACCAAATCATCTTTCTTCTCGTCTTTAGATACTTTTACTGTATCTTGCAGCACCTTTTCTTGCACAATTTCCGCCAAATCATTAACTTTGACAGCAGAAATCTCTTCCATTTTTTCAGAGATTTCAGGACGGGCAAAAGCAGTTACTGCAATAGCTGCCAACGGAAGTACATACAAATACTTCAACCGTGCCCACGGATTCGATTTTTCTTTTAACATCATAGTGATACGTTTATTTAATTTAAAACATTTGCAATAAAATAAAGCATTATAAATCAACACATTAAGATTCACGAACTATCATATTTACAAATATAGCCTAAAAACAATTACAATTGATACAAAATACAATTTATATATACTCAAAAGTCCATAAAATAACATTATACAAGATATTCACATAGTATCTTGTCAGTATAATCAATAAAAAAAGCCGATTACCATTTCTGATAATCGGCTATGAAATATGCACTTTTAAACTTTGGTTACATAACCTATGGTTTTAAATGATTAAACTTTTAATTACCTAACTCTTTATTTATTGCATCCTTCAAGAAGCTTTTTACATTTTCCTCTCCAGTTATCCCTTCGATTCTTTGTATAGTAGTTTCTGAAATTTTGGACAATGCTTCACAAACAGGCTTGTAACCCATTTCGCTTGATAAGTCTATGACGACATTAATAGCATAGTTCTTAGCAACAAATTTATCTGTAAATTTAGACATAGCATCCAAAAAAGTTTTAGCTCTTTCAGCTTTATACTCTATATCTACAGCTTCACCTTTCATTAGCTTACTTAATTTTTTTGAGGTAAACTTGTGCTTATCCCAACATAAAATAAGACTAATTGTACTAATCGGAAATCCTCTTAAAGATAAGGAGTTTGCAAATTGCAGAAGTTCATTCTCTGGCTTAGCCAAAGTAGCACCTGCAATATAATCCTCACCTTTCCACTTTTCTACTTCAACATTTGTTTCTGCTAACAACTCTTTTGTTGTAGCTGTAGCATAGCTTTCAAAAAGATATATTTCTTCATCAGAAACACCATTTTCTATTGCTGCTGAATATCTATGTTGCCCGTCAACAATAACAATATATTTGTCAGCTTCTTCACTAGAAATAGGCTTTCCGTCACTTGTCATTAATGAGCAACCGTCTTTAACAGCTTTTGTGCCTTTGACATACATCAATGGTACAAGAATACCATATTTATCAATAGATGTAGTCTTAGACTTTACATTTTTATTAGACACTTGTCTGTTTCCTTGAATGAAACAAACGTTAACACCCTCATTTTTAATATCTTTCAATGTAGATATAATCATATAAGAATTTTATTTAATAAAAAATAGACGTTGTGTCTCTGTCTTAAAAAGGTTACAGGTCACGAGTTACCTCAATGGATAACATTTAAAGTGCTTTTGACACAATAAAGCGTTGCTGCTAGTGACCTTTTTAAGTTAAGCATTTCAAAGAGCGCATATTTCGGGGTGCAAAATTAGCTATTATTTACAATATAACAAGATTAAGGATAAAAAAACAGCAAATGAATTTCTTCAAATGCTGTTTTGCTTAATATTCACCAATAATTCATTTTATTTAAAGTATAATATATTTAATGGTCCTAATAATATCATCTTAGTTACAGGATAACCTCTACCTTTCCATGTAATTTTAGTAGATTCTTTAACAAAGAAAGCGTAGTCTATTAGAAGCATACTCGATATAGCTAAATGTATTATTAGATACCATTTAATAATCTTGATAATTTTATTCTTCATTTGTATCTAATTTGATAGAATATGTATCTCCCTTTATTAAATAAAGATTTCCATAATTTTGTATGTAACTGTTGATATATTGCAAAAATGAATCTGTGTTGTATTTCTCATAAAATATACTCTTGAAATCTACCTCTTGCAAATTTTTATATGCATAAATACGACCATGTATATACGGATAAATTTCCTCTAAAGACTCAAATTTGAATACGTATTTATGATGTATTCCCATATTATCAAATATTCCTTTGATAATCATTTTTTCATCAACATATAAATCCTCGTAGGCATCAGTTGGGTCAAAAAACTCCATCCAAAATTCATCAGTCCTGTTTATTATTTCCATAACTCATTTTATCATACCAATCTTTTAGTCTTATTGATTCATCTGTCTTAACACATAAAGAAATATCATCTGTTATAACAGCATTTCCATACTCCTCTATTAATGCATTAATCTTCTTTAAAAACTCTTGCTTGTCTAAGCGATTGTATATTTCTTTAAAATCATAACTAAGCCAATAATAATAACATTCTCCATATATATCTTCTTCTAATTCTTCAATAGAATTAAATCTATCAATATATGGCTTATTCTTATTGGTTCTATTTCTAAATATTTCCTTGTAATAACTAACCATATCATCATTAGATAAACTAAATTGATAGGTTAAATTAGGGTCACAATTTGCCACCAAATAATCATTTGAGGAACTTGGAAGTGGATTTATTTCTATCATTTTTCATTTAATATTCCCATGAAATAAGGATACTTTTCCTGTAATAGCATTACAACAGAAAAGTCTATTTTAGAGTTACTATCTTTAAAGTACATCAAATAGCTAGTATGTGAGAAGGGAATTTTTTCCTTAAACTCATTCCATAGCTCCATATCAAACTGAAATTCGTCTATGATTCCTTCTATAACAAGAGTTTCATAAATTAACCTTAGAGTTTGTAAATCGTTCTTGTAGTAAGAAACTCTAATCAGCTGACATATTGCCTTTTCGTATTTATCATTTTTCATAATGCATAAAATAAGGATATTCTTGCATTAATAATATGATTAACATAGGTTCTTCCCATTCAACATCTAAAATTCCTTCTTGATACCATTTCCATACATCTTTACCCGATTTATCATTTTTCCAAACTTCCATATTGAATTTAAATTCTGGAATAACTCCCTCTAATACGAGTTCTTTATATAGTATATTCATTGCCTCCATATTTCGGTTATAGGAGTATTGCCTTAATATTCTATATAGTATTCGCACACACATTGTTTCTATCCTTAGAGGGAATTCTCTAGTTGCATAATTCTCATTTCCCATAGTTCATTTGTTTAATTATTAATACGGTATCTAATATAATGAATGCCACAACATCTTGTATATCCCAAACACAAGGTCCTTTTAGTATTATCTCGCATGCCTTATCAAACATAGTAATTATAATAGCTATGAGCATTTGGGTAATAATTATCTTTTTCATAGAAGATAGTGTAAACCAATTAAACACACTAATTAGCCATTGAGGCATTTTAAGTAATATAATTCCCATTATTTCTTATTTAATAATTCTACCTTCATATTATTCTTCTGATGCAATATTATTTATGCCTTTTAGTTTTTTCAATTCTTGAATATACTCCAGTTCACCTTTGGCATATTCCTTATTTGCATCTTCATTCAGCATTTCCTTAAATGCTTCCTCTGCATCATCCAACCGTCCCATATCAACAAAAGTATATGCTCTTCTCCTACGTAGGAAATTGTGATAAAATATAATGCCATCCGTAATCTCACTTTCTTTTAACTGCGCCAATTGATTAAGTTCATTATGGATTGTATTAATTGCTCTTATATCTCTACTATTTGCCAAACAATTTATGTATTCTATGTTGTATCTAATGTTATTTAAGGGACGAACTATTTCCAGAAAGAAAAGGGCTTTCTCATATAAACCCATTTCTGCATAGCAATATCCAATGAGATAACAGGTTTGATAAAACATTCTTTTATCATCATCTGTAATGCTACCCCTTAGCCAACTTTCTCTCAAAGCATGATATACATTTTCCAAATACACAATTGCATCCCAATATCTATTTTCTTTCAAAACTTCATTACCCCAATAAAAATCCTTTCCAATGGCAAGCGTCATTTGAGACATAATACAATATTCATAAAAATCCAATTCTTCTCCATTGTTGAATTTTTCAATTGCTTTGTCATGAATAGCCTTATATTCCTCTATCCTTTGCTGTGGGCTTGTATGGTCATAGGCAAACAAAACACTCAGTGTTTGAGGTTGATTCGCATTTCTGGCATATGTCTTATCTCCTTCATGGCTGAATGTTGGTAACATGATAGATGCACGGATAAACCATGTTTCCTTTCCACCTCCACATCCTCTTAGGTGTACAATGATATTGTCGTTCACTCTGCTAATGGACTTATCATCATCTTCTTGTTTGACATATCCCTTCCTATAGGAAATAGACAAAATGACATTTTCACTAAATCTATAGCCCATATCTCCATTGTCCTGTTTGATAAGGACTGCATTGCATAAATCAAAACTCCAGATTTCATTGCTGTCTACAACAAGTATCCCTTTTTTCTCATGAATGTTGTCTGTGACAATATATAAATCAGAAACCTCTTCTTGCCTTATGTCAAAAGTTCTATTAAGTAGTACTCCTAAAGTTACTTTCTCATTAGGAGTGGCTCGTAATTGATACTTTTCATTTTGGTGTTGAAATCTAAATTCATTTGATAGATACGTTTCATTTTCCAATCTATCAATCAAATCATCCTCTTTATCTTTAGAGATGTTCTTTACTTGAGGATGAGCATTAAATATGGAACTAAAAAACTTCTTCATGATATTATTAATTAAATCCTTTAACGACTACCCGTGGGCTTTCATGTTTTTCTTGTTTAAAATTAAGACGTATAAACTGTTCTTTTAGTAAGTCATGAGCTTTGAAGCAATCATCCAGTACAATTTTCAAATAATCTCCTATATTTATTATGGAAGGAACAAATAGAATTACTGCCTTGCAATGTACTCCCATTTGCTTATTATCTTCATCTATGGAATAAACAGTGGAAACAATATTTCTTATGTTATTCAGATTTATTGCTTCCTTCAAATGCTCAACATTGGCATTATCCAAATCGACACATAGCCACCAAGTATCCCAAAGAGTGACAAACAGATAGTCATTATCTGCATCTATAAAAAACTCCTCACCTTGGTATTTAAAACAGATTCTATCCTTATCATCAACTTCTGGTTGACAACCAATCTCTTTTAATGTATTGATAACTAAATTCCGTGTCTTGTTATCTTCTGCATTAATCGCCTTATCTATAGTTTCATTTGTTTTTGCATATTCTGACCGTTCTTTGTCTTCCTCAACAGCGAACCCTATTCTACCAAAGAGATATGCGATAACTATCAATATTAATCCTAACACTATCCAACCTTCCATATTTGTACTTAAAATAATATTTGACAAATGTATTATTGGTTATTTCTCATATCATTCCTAACATCAATTTCAACTAAAGAAATAAACTGCAATTTTATTATTCTCTTGGTAGATTATATAAGTGAATATTGTTGTCAACTATTTCTTCTGCTTGCTTTTTAACAGACCTCGTATACTCCAACTTCACTGTTACAATAATCTCACGTTCATAAGCTTTTTTATGAGTAGCTTTACTATAAAAACATCTACCACCCTTAGTATTACCTTCAATAGTATAACTATGGTCTGTAATATCTTTCTTGACAATTCTATTGCCTTGTTCTACTTCTGTATCAATCATTATATCAAACCATTCATGAAGCGAATAATCATCTTTAAAAACATCGAAGTAAGTAGCATACACATTCAAACAGATTGTACTATCTTCATTTACGAAATGATTTCCATTGCCTAAATCTGATTCTTCTCCATGTGTAAAGCTAGAGGGATATACTAAGAAATAATCAAAAGTTCTATTCCAATAAAACCTTGTATCATCATATTGGTATATCCCATTTCTATAATCAATCAGTTTCACACCTTTTACTCCTAATACCGAATCTACCCATTGCAAATATTTAGCTTCTGATATTTCCAAAGTAGGATGATTGTCATATATAAATAAACTGTCAATAGTAGCCTGTATATTACTATCCTTTTTACTAGTACAAGATAGTAATAGCATTAATAGTAATATGTAAATCGCATATATATTCTTCATGAATAATACTATTCTCTATAAAATAATCAATTATTACATATAAGATAAATCGCCAAAACCACAACAGGAACGATGATATACAATGCTATTGCTCCTTCCTCAAAACTCCCATTTTCTTTACGTGGACAGGTAATATATGCTATTATCGCATAAATTATAATTCCTATTACTGCTCCCATAAATCTTTATTTTATCAGTTATGTTTTCTTTTGTTTTCAGATTTAACTATGAGTGAAAAGATAAAACCACCTACTGCTCCTGCTAATATTATCATTAAAAACTCTTCCATTAGCCTTCTTTTTATTTAGCCTTTTTTCAACTCGCAAGCTCCCCAAATTATAGCCACAATGTTTAATACACTGTACAATATAACGCTTCCCATTGAAAGAGGGAGAAACCTTGCTCCTAAATAGGTAGCAATAACTAACATAATAGGAGATGATGAGTCTCCATTATCATCTCCTTGCACAATATTCATTATAATGATATAAATAGCTGTTAAGGCAGAGTAAACAATTTGCTCATACTTCAAAATATCTCCCATTGTAGTATCACCTTCGATTGTGATAATAGAAAAAACTATATCCTTTAAAATCCAACCCAACAGGAAATAAACAAGTATTCCTACAATAATCCAACCAATCCTTGTCATGTCAAATAATATTTTGAATATTTTTAAATTTATCATTCACATTACCAAACTTACTATCAATGATAGATTTTATTTGTCCCATTGCATCTCTAACATAAGGCTCATTATCTTTCAGTATAGTAAATTTACGTTTTACAATAACATTAAAAGAGGAACTAAACAATATGCGTTCTTTTAGTTTCTTCATTATGTCATAAGTTCCATTGTACCTATTATTATAAGTCATTGGAAAATAACTTTGTCTCTGCTGTTGATAACGAGCTATCTGTATATCTTCTGCTATTCTATAATAAACATGGTTACTAATACTTATATCAACTTTATAAGTTCTTTCTCCACTCCAAAAACTATCCTCAACACAATACATAAAAACTTCATATCCTTTATACTCAAACCTTTGAGCATTTGATAAATCTCTTACAGTATATGCCATTATTTCTTTTTTTTGATTAATAAATTAATTTGTAGTATAAGTTGCTCAAAAATTGAGTTGGCTACTTGAAAGATAGTAGCAAAAGTTGTTTCTTAATGTCTGATTCGTAGTTATTTCACTTTAGGTATCTTGTTCCCTTTAGATACTGTTATACAATAAAAAAGGTGTGGAACGTATTGTCTTATCTCATTCTCTGGCTCTCGCATTGCCTTTGGTACGGATAAAACAATAGCCCACACCAATATTGACAATATCTAAAGCCTTAAAGATATAAGGTAGGTATATATCAAATGGTGTGGTGCTATTGCTATCATCTTCGTACCTTTGTTCAAATTTGCGAGATTTGAGAATGGAAGATAATTTCAATAACACCTTTCGTAATATGTCCTTTCAGCCCTAACACATTAGGTATCTGAAATTGCCACAAAGTTACGAAAAGCGTTTGTAATAGCAAGAACTATTGTTTATTAAAAGTTGAGGGCTATCTCTGCTTTATAAATTTATGGTAGTGGAAAAATTCAAGACCACCCGTATAAAAACTAAATCTCTGAATTTTTCCACCCCACCGATATTTTATGATTATGGCTTTATAAACTGATTTTTTATCCGTTGAACGGTGGAAATACCAATACTTTGTAGCTTAGCTATATTTCTGATTGAATAGCCTTTTCTTAGTAAAGCAATGACTTCTTTATATTCTTCTTTCTTCTTATCATCCGTTTTGGTTGAACCTGTCTTTCTGCCAAGTTTACCACCTTTGGCAATATAATTTGCCCTACCACTATTCAAACGGTATTGAATATTGCTTCTTTCGATATTTGCCATTTCTGCAAGTACTGTCACCATGATAGAAGCTATTGGATTAACTTCCCCATTTGGTTGCAAAGTATATAAGCCCAAGTTCTGTATGTAAACCGATACTTTCGATTCATGCAATATATCCAAAGAGCGAAGAACCTGTAATGTACTTCTTCCTAGTCTTGACAATTCAGACAAAAGTAGAATATTCACAGATTCACGTTTACAGTATTCCAAACATTCTCCTAAAATCTGTCTTTCCTCTATTTTCTTTGCACCTGAAATATGCTCCTGAAATATATTCACTATTTCTATATCCTGTGAAATAGCATATTTCTTTAAATCCTCTATTTGTCTGCTCGTGTCCTGTCTGTCATTACTTGAAGAAACACGAGCGTATATTACGGCTGTTTTCATTTTATTCTTTGATTAAATTGATAACATGAAAGAATGTGTTCAAACCACCTTTGCAGATTTATTTGAACACATTCCAGTTTTGAACACTAACGAGGTTTATTCGCTTCCTCAATATCCCATAAGCCAACTAAAAGAATAAGCAAGATTAACGGAACACAACCTGTTATAAAAGACAATACCACCCAAAAGAGCCAAACAAGTATCTTATAATAAAACATGATTCTTTATTTTACGTAGTTAATAAAATAGGAGAATACCCATTTCTGAATATTCCCCTGTTTAATCAATCAATAAACCACTTATATTTAGTGTCTCCATGCAAAGCGGCATTTATTCCCGTTGCTATTTCGGTTGCATTTACCGCTCTATCCAAGAATGAATCTATATAACTGCTCTTATTTGCTCCTGTCAATAGATTATACAATTTCCACATACTAATATCATTCCCCAAGCTCCCAAAGTTCTTATCATTGATATATGCTTTTGCAACTGTATTTATTTGCGAATCAGTGATAAGCATTTTAGGAATATCTTTCTGATAACCCTGTGGTAATGATTGATAAAGTCTCATTCTCCCAAGTAATTGACAAAATTGATGTTCTGTGAGATATGAGTTACCAAGTGTTTGCAACAAATGTAGATGTTTTGCAGGTTGGTAACTCTGAAACATTTCCAATACTGCTTGATATAAATCCCTTGTATTAGTAACTTCCAAACAACTAAGAAAACCATCTGTTGATACACACAAGTTTGTGCAAACCTTACAAATGAAGCCAATAAACACTTTAAAGCGTTCTGCTCCTTTCTTTGAATAAAGATTAGTGTGATTATAAGCACGAACACCACCAATAGTTAATATTAACTTATTTCCGTTCACCGTTTCGTAAATCGTAGGAATCTGAATAATAAAAGCACATCTTTCGTAGTAGATAGTCTTGTCACTTTCAAGAAGTTGATTTGCAGGTTTGTGTATTGCTTCGGGTATTCTTCCCTTGATAATGTGACTTACACGAATATCGGGCTTATCAATGCTTTCACCACTGAAAAACGTATTTGCAGCGTCATAAACAGTATCAATAAATGCAGGGTGAGGAATTGTAAGCTCATTGTCTTTGGCGAATACGGGTGTAATACAATCTTCTTTTAAATGTTGCATTGTTACCTCTAGTGTATTAGCTTCCAAGAAATGAGGATTCTCTTTTTTAACTTTTGGTTGTTCTTCGATTATTGTTGCTTCTTCTGCATATTCACCAAAGTTACTTTCTCTTCTTACCTGTGGCACATTGCCAATAATTTGTAGATTTCTCATAACGAATAAAATTTTAAATGATTTATAAATTGATTACGTGGAGAATAGATATTTCACTTTTCTTCCAACTACCCTAGGGGGTTGTTAGAACTACTCTTCACGTGTTCATGTAACTTTCAATTCTGTAAATCATAGGAGAAGTAAGCTGATATATATTTAAGCTCCTATTTTTATAGGTAGGGGGTATTATATATAAGTACCTATACTTTATTGCGTGCCTATGTATTACTATGCACTATAATAGAAAGGAGAGTATTATACTGCCATATAAAGATATGCTAAGTAGTAATATTAGAAATTGAGTATTGTTTATTTTTTTACCTTGTTTATTATGAGTAACTTTGAGTATTCTTAAAAATCAAGAACTACCTGTTTGTCAATGGTTCAACTCCTTGAATTATATGTAAATCAAACAGGTCATATTTGCATTTTCCCACACTTCCATTGGGAAAATTAACTCCCATATTTAAAATTGCGAACTGTTATATCCCTTGTATTAGACAAGAATTTAGAAGTTCCACAAAAAAAGCCGCAGTTGAGCACATTTGTAAGTGTACTCGCTTGCGGCTATTTTTGTTTTTAGTTGGGCAGTAGACTACTTTATTCGTCAAAGTCTCTATAATGGGCTTATTTGACCTTAGTAAGCATCTTTTCCTATACTTCATTTATCGAGTTTTCTAATAAACTAGTTTTAATCGTCACAATCCAAAACAACTGACTTTTGTAATTTTTCGGGATAAATACTTCTAGCTGCTATAAACGGATATTCACTTTCATTGTTTATACACATCTCTATTATCTGTGGCTTTCTTGTCTTTGTACTTATGTTTAAAAATGCTTTTTTAAAATACTCCCAATGTGGTTCTTCTGGAAGTGTTGGAAATCTCATTGGTAAAAGAATATCATTTATATAAACTTCAAACATTAAAGGGGAATATTCCTTAAACCTTACTGCTTTTGCATTATATATATTCCACCAATCAAATATATAAGGAGCACACATTAGAAGCCCGTCACATTCCATTGGATTACCTTTGCTACTAAATTCATATCTATTCGGTGGTACTACTTTTTTTTCTAAACAATACTTATATATACTATTATATACCCTATCTTCTAATGTACCATTGAGATTAAGTAGAAAGGAATCTTCTAAAATGATATACCCACGTGGTATAGCTCTTATTAATCCTAAATTCTCACACCTACTCAATAAGCTTTTAACTTTCTCCCTGCACATCTTTAACTCTTCTGCTATGGACTTTATATTTGCTTTTTCCTTTCTGCAATTGGGAGTATAAATCTTAGTAGTGCCTATGTCACATAAACAAGCAAGACGAATTAAAAAGCCTTTTATCTCGTTCTCAATATCTGTCCTGTATATAAACTGTGGATTTAAAAAGTAGAAGCTTTGTGGTTCATGGAAACAGTATAAATTCTTCTTCCGTTTATCTCCCTCATAAGGTACACCAAGAGCTTTATCAATTTCTTTTTTATCCTCTTCATTATTGGGATTCAAAGTTTTTATGGATAATATTGATTTATATTCTTTCAATTTGCCAATATAGCCCTCAACTGTACTTTCAGATAAATTTAGTTCTTCTTGCATCTTTTTCTCGCCAATAGCGGAAGCACATTCTTTATTGCATTTAGTCCGTATATAATAAAGTAGTAATGCTTCCATATTGGCACTTTTACTTTGAGGAATACGTATCAGGTCTTTGTTTACCGTTATATATTTCATCAGTAGCTATGAAGTCGTGGTTATCAATCAAAACAATCTCCTGTTTTTCTTTTTCTATCTTCCTGTATCGTGAAGTACCAAAAAATATCTTAGCTTCTTTTCTATTCTTAAAAATTATTCCTGTTGGTTTGTGTAGTATCATATATAAAATACGAAAAACGGGGTGTACCCCTATGGATATTAGTATATTTTGTATTAGTATATTATCCTTGAGTATCTGACACTTTGAAAAACGAGAATCTGACACTTCATATAAATCTTAGTTAAATTGCATTTGGGGTATCGAATAGACCGTGATAACTTTTCCCTGTATCTTCCTTTTGCTTTTAATATAGCCATTTGAGCTAGCCCATAAGCCAACTCTAAGCCTGTTATCTGTTACTCCTTGTTTTAGTGCTTTTTCTCTGATTTCTTCATAGGTGAATGTTTGCATGGTACTGTTTTATAATAAAAATGGTGATAAAATAGTGTATCTTTTGTGTCTGTGCTATCTTATATACTATTTGTAATATATTGATACAAAGGTACTAAGTTTTTAGGGAGTGACCTAATACTAGTACCACAAACTGAAAAAATCGACTAGAAGCATTGATAAAATAAGAATAATATGGTTAATGCTATGAAAACTGTATTAAAAGAGAAGTATTTCATAATTTCCAAACTATTCACTCAATATTCAAACTCGAATCCGTTATTCTCGCATACTTCTTCCATTTCGTCAACAAAGTAGTACAAATCCTCATTATCAATACCTAAAATACTAGGATTAGGAGCATAAAAATTATTGTTTCCATTTGGCTTAAATTCAGCTAATGCTTCATGTATATAATAAGCTGTTCTTTGTATTTTATCCTTTGAAAAATTCCCCTTATATATCCGATAGAAAATATAATATATGCCGTCTACGGTATGCGTTTTCAATAACACAATATTTTTTCCTATCATATATGGATATATAAATTGTACATATTCCTTTAATAGAGCAATTTTCTTTTCCAAATCATTTTCAACCTCATCAAAAAAACTTTGCGTATAATCAAGATTATTAAGCCTTTTTATATTAAAATCAATAGCATTAATTCTCTCCTTTAGTTTATCTTTTTGATGCTTTAGCTCTCCTAATTTAGTATCTATTTTAGCTTTTTTCTTATCAAATCTCTCACTCGTTATTCGTCTTGTTATGAGCATATCTTCCAAACTATCTAAATCTTTATAAGTATTGGCAATAGCCCCTTCCACAATCTCAATATCCGTAACAATATTTTTTCTATTTTCTTCTTCTTTCTCTATGGCAATTTCTCTCTGTTCTTTATTCAGTTCTGATTCAGAAAATAATTGTTCCTTTAAAAACTTCCAAATTACAGAATCAATTATACTTTCATTTAAAGACATACTATTATTACAAGGTTTTATATGTGCTGTCTTTTGTCCACATCTATAATAACAAGTACCTCTCTTTAGCGATTCAGAAGGAGTATAACAAGTACCACATTCATAACAAAAAAGCATTTTTTGTAACAAATGCTTTTTTGAATGAGGATATGCCGTAATAGTCCTGTTCTTTTTAAGTTTAGCCAAAACAGCATTATAAACCTCAACGCTGATTATACTTGGCTGCATTACCTCATATCTATAACCTATATCATCAATTTCGTCATAAATAGTATATACTAAAATTCCTGTATTAGCCTTATTCACCAAGATATTTCTAATGCTTCCCGCAGACCTTAATTTTACAATATACTGGGGATATTTTGCTGATAAATAAGAAGAAACAGATAATAACGTAGCTCCTTCCTCTAAATACTTTTCATACATTTCTTTTACAACTAACGATGTTACAGGATTTATAACATTACGTTTGTTAACCCTGTCATATCCAAATGAAGCCACACTACCAATCACTTGATTTAATCCAGCAGCATCCCTTTTTCCCGAAGCCAATCGACTCCTTAATGTAATAAGTTCAGCTTCAGCTTGTTCAAAGTATTTTCTTAAATCCTTCTCAAAATCTATATCTATTTTACCCGTTTCTATATCTATAGTCCATTTCCTTTTATCTCTAAAATAGATAGGAATTTTATAATCACGATTAAACTTGTCAATCGTAGTAACACCATAAATAAAATTCCTCGATAACCTTGAAACTTCCCATATCAATACAGCATCAACCATGCTCTCTAAACAAACATCTATCAAGGATTGTATAGATTGGCGATTTCCTTTTCTTATATCATCTTTACCTGTTACATATTCACCAAAAATATACTCTTCACGCACATTAAATCCCAATTTATCAGCTAATGCTAACAAATCATTTTTTTGTCTATTATAATCCTGTAAATTAGTACTGCATCTAAGCAGCAAAGCAGCTTCTCTCATATATAATTGTTTTATTATTCACAAATATATATAGACAAATATTTAATCGCAAATGTTTTATGCTTTATTTTTTAAGTTTACTGTGATTAAAGCTGTTGGCCATAGAGTAGAGCCTTGTGCCAACGGCTTTTTTTATCAATAATAGTTGATATTCTTTCGCGTTTACACCCTCATTAATGACGGTCTCGTCCGCTTCATATTCGTGAACGTTCTGCAACTCCTGTTTCAACAACCATGCACCAGGATTGAACCATTGGAAAAAGATGCAAATATCCGCCACCAATAAATCTACTGAATGACGATGGTGGATATGAGCCATTTCATGAATAAGGATTTCCCTCCCGTTTTCCTCCAGGTCTTTCCGGCTGATGACAATATACTTCATCCAACTGAACGGAGCTATCTCCTGATTGTGCACCACAAGTGTAACCCCTTTCTCCAACTTCTCATGTTTGCCGGAATGTATCAACCGGAAGAGACAAATCAAAGAATAGATATTGCGACAGGCAAGAAACAGAATACCCGCCAGATAGACCAACAGAACAATCTGTACCCAAGATATGGCCGACGTCTCCTGCACTGCACCGACATTGGCAGGAGTAGCCTCCAACTCTGCCATCAATAGCAATTGTTCAATGGATAGCACAGCCTGCTGCACTTCAACCTGATGCCGGGTAGTTACTTCGATACAAGGAATGAGTAATGAAAAGAACAACACTCCCAATAAAGCCATACGATTGAAACGATGAAAGGTTTCCTTGCTAAGTAATAACCGGAAAAACAGGTAAAACAGAACAAGACAAACAGATGATTTTAATATATAAATGAAGAAAACTCCCATAGCATAGATTTTCGTTTAATAGATTAGTGTTTTTTGTCAGCCTGTTCCACTTCCTCGATGAGCTGTTTCAATTCATCCAAGGAAATATCTTCCTCCTTAACCAAAGAAGAAACGGCATTCAGGTAAGAATTATTAAAATACTTACTAATCACATTCCGCAGCGTTCCTTTACGAAAATCTTCTTCACTGACTACGGGATAATATTGATAGGTATTTCCGAAAGTATAATGAGCTAGAAAACCTTTTTCTTCCAACCCACGCACAATCGTAGATAGTGTATTGAAATGTGGCTTGGGATCTTCATAGAAAGCCAACATTTCCTTCACGAACAAGGGACCTTTTTCCCAGAAAAAGCCCATGATTTCTTCTTCTTTTGCTGTTAATCCTTTCATATCTGCAACTTTGTTTGCTGCAAATAACGAAAAGTTTTAGTTCATAAACTAATTTATCTAGTTAAAGTAAACTAAAAGCTATAGTTAAGACGAAGAATCTACTATTAAACACCTGTGAAACAGTTTTATTACATCTCTTTTAGCTCCATAGTTTATTGACAATAAAGTTGCCGATAAAGAACAAGTCGCCCATAAAAATAATGCTGAATACCAGAAAAGTGAAACAAGTACTCCACCGGGCTCCTCCCTCCTCTTCGCCACGTTTGATACGAAGCAGGGAACTATGTAAACAATCACCTGCTATGAATAGTACAAACAAACTCGGTATCAAGTCACCCCATGACACCAACCACAGATTATCACCCTTCCCCATCAGGAACGTCAATGCCACGGCCAATAAGAAGACAGAAGCATATTGCAAGTCTTTTCTTTTTGAATTCATAGTGGTAATGTTTAAAGTCCTTTTCACAAAGATATTGAATCTCACCCAATAATCCTTATCAAATCTATATAAAAATCGGTCAGGCTTTGTTGAATCTAAGTTTATTGTTACTTTTGCAAGTACGAATTAAAACCAAAACCGATTATAAACGCAGATGAAAAAGATCAGCATCACTTTATTACTCTGCCTTCTCTGTCTGACCGGAATGGCACAAGGACAAAAGGCACTCGATTTAAAAGATATTACCTCCGGACGTTTCCGCCCGGAAAATATTCAGGGAGTAATCCCTATGCCTGATGGCGAACACTACACACAGATGAACGCTGACGGCACGCAAATCATTAAATACTCTTTCAAGACAGGCGAGAAAGTAGAAGTGATTTTCGATGTAAATACTACACGCGAATGTGACTTCAAGAACTTCGACAGTTACCAATTCTCGCCCGACGGTCAGAAATTGCTGATTGCTACTAAAACAACACCTATTTACAGGCATTCATACACAGCTGTACATTACATTTACCCTTTGAAACGAAATGATAAGGGCGTTACGACAAACAACATTATTGAACGGCTGTCTGACGGTGGACCTCAACAGGTCCCCGTCTTTTCTCCGGACGGTACCATGATTGCATTTGTACGCAACAATAACATATTTCTTGTTAAGTTGCTTTACGGCAACAGCGAAAGCCAGGTCACAGAAGATGGCAAACAGAATTCGGTAATCAACGGTATTCCTGACTGGGTGTATGAAGAAGAGTTCGGCTTCAACCGTGCTTTGGAATTCAGCGCCGACAATACGCTGATTGCTTTTATCCGTTTCGACGAGTCGGAAGTTCCCTCCTACTCTTTCCCGGTATTTGCCGGGCAAGCACCCCGCATTGATGCTTTAAAAGATTATCCGGGCGAATATACATACAAGTATCCGAAAGCCGGATATCCGAATTCGAAAGTAGAGGTACGCACGTATGACATCAAATCACATGTCACCCGTACAATGAAACTCCCATTGGATGCAGACGGATATATTCCGCGTATACGCTTCACAAAGGATGCCAATAAACTGGCTATCATGACATTGAACCGCCATCAAGACCGTTTTGATCTTTACTTTGCCGATCCTCGTTCCACACTTTGCAAACTTATACTTCGTGATGAGTCTCCTTATTACATAAAGGAGAATATTTTCGATAATATCCAGTTCTATCCGGAATATTTCAGCCTGCTTAGCGAACGTGACGGTTACAGTCACCTCTATTGGTATAGCATGGGAGGTAATCTGATTAAAAAAGTTACTAACGGTAAGTTTGAGGTAAAAGATTTTCTGGGATATGATGAAGAAGACGGTTCTTTCTATTACACCAGCAATGAAGAAAGCCCTCTGCGCAAAGCTGTCTATAAAATAGACAAGAAGGGCAAGAAGCTCAAACTATCCCAACAGGTAGGAACCAATACACCGCTCTTCAGCAAATCGATGAAGTATTACATGAACAAGTTCTCCAACTTGAATACTCCGATGCTGGTTACACTGAATGATAATTCGGGCAAAACACTCAAAACGCTTATTACCAATGACGGATTGAAACAAGCATTGTCCGGATATGCTGTGCCACAAAAAGAATTCTTCACTTTCCAAACCACAGATGGCGTGAAGTTGAACGGCTGGATGATGAAACCGGTTAATTTTTCCGCATCTAAAAAATATCCGGTACTGATGTATCAATATAGCGGTCCGGGCTCTCAACAGGTATTGGATACCTGGGGAATCAGTTGGGAGACATACATGGCAAGCCTCGGTTATATCGTGGTATGCGTGGACGGTCGCGGCACAGGAGGTCGTGGAGAAGCTTTCGAGAAATGCACTTATCTGAAAATCGGAGTCAAAGAAGCCAAAGATCAGGTAGAGACTGCCTTGTATCTCGGCAAACAACCATACGTGGATAAAGATCGCATCGGTATCTGGGGCTGGAGCTACGGCGGTTACATGACTCTCATGAGTATGAGCGAAGGAACTCCCGTATTCAAAGCAGGAGTAGCAGTGGCCGCACCCACCGACTGGCGTTTCTATGATACGATTTACACCGAACGCTTCATGCGTACTCCGAAAGAGAACGCGGAAGGATATAAGGAATCATCAGCCTTCACCCGTGCTGACAAACTGCATGGAAACTTGTTGTTGGTGCATGGCATGGCAGATGACAATGTGCACTTCCAAAATTGTGCGGAATATGCCGAACAGTTGGTTCAGCTTGGAAAACAATTTGATATGCAAGTGTACACGAACCGCAATCATGGAATATATGGTGGCAATACCCGCCAACACCTATACACACGGTTGACCAACTTTTTCTTGAACAATTTATAATGACGGACAGAGTACGTAAGCCCGAATGGCTGAAAATTAATATCGGTGCCAACGAACGATACACCGAAACCAAACGGATTGTCGACTCCCACTGCTTGCATACTATATGCAGCAGTGGGCGTTGCCCTAATATGGGGGAATGCTGGGGAAAAGGAACTGCCACCTTTATGATCGGTGGTGACATCTGTACGCGCAGTTGCAAATTCTGCAACACACAAACCGGCCGCCCGCACCCGTTAGACATAAACGAACCTACCCATGTAGCAGAATCCATCGCACTGATGAAACTGGATCATGCTGTCATCACATCCGTAGACAGAGATGATCTACCGGATTTGGGAGCAGCACATTGGGCACGTACCATTCAGGAAATAAAACGGCTGAATCCACAAACAACAATCGAAGTGCTTATTCCTGATTTTCAAGGCAGGATGGAGTTGTTAGATTTGGTAATCGAAGCCCGTCCCGACATTATTTCACACAATATGGAAACCGTACGCCGCATTAGTCCGCTAGTGCGCAGCGCGGCAAATTATGATACAAGTTTGCAAGTCATCAGACACATTTCCGAGAAGGGAGTTAAGTCTAAAAGCGGCATTATGGTCGGACTGGGTGAGACCCCGGAAGAAGTTGAAACATTGATGGATGATCTGTTAGCAACCGGTTGCCAGATTCTTACCATAGGCCAATACCTTCAACCGACTCACCGGCATTATCCCGTTGCAGCATACATCACTCCACAGCAATTTGCAGATTATAAAACTGTAGGTTTAGAGAAAGGATTCAACATCGTAGAGAGTGCTCCTCTTGTTCGTTCCTCCTACCACGCAGAGAAACATATTCGTTAGCAAACAAAACATATCCCCTATTTGTTTTATTGATAGAACCGACAAATAAACATAAATATAGAGATGGCTCATAAAGGAACACTTTCTTCCGCATTTAACATGTCGCTGGGTTTTATCCCCGTTATTATTTCCATTTTATTGTGTGAACTTATAACGCAAGACACGGCTATTTACATCGGTACAGGCATAGGTATTATAGGTATATACCTTTCTTATCGACGTAAAGGATTGTTAATTCCTAATTTTATCCTCTATATAGCGACCGGAGTGTTAGCACTATTATCCGTAGCAGCTCTCATTCCTGGTGATTATGTTCCCCCCGGTGCGCTTCCACTTACACTGGAAGTCAGTATTCTCATTCCGATGCTAAGTCTTTACATGCATAAGAAAAGGTTTATCAACCACTTCTTAAAACAGATAGGTTCTTGCAACAAACGTTTATATGCGCAGGGAGCAGAAGCAGCCGTTGTATCCGCACGTATCGCTTTGATCTTCGGTATATTGCATTTTATTATAATCAGCATTACCATCGTTTTTCAAGATCCGTTGAGCAAGACAAGTATCTTTGTACTCTATAAGGTGCTGCCCCCTACCGTCTTTCTGATGAGTATTCTGTTCAACCAGATTGCCATCCGTTTCTTCAATCACTTAATGTCACACACGGAATATGTTCCTATTGTGAATACCAAAGGAGACGTGATCGGGAAAACACCTGCAATAGAAGCTGTTAATTACAAAAATGCATACATCAATCCGGTGATAAGAATTGCCATATCCACTCACGGAATGTTATTCCTTTGTGACAGGCCATCAACAGCCATTCTGGATAGAGGAAAAGTAGATATTCCCATGGAATGTTATCTTCGCTACGGAGAATCTCTGGAAGCAGGCGCCACTCGTTTAATCAACAATGCTTTTCCTCATGAAAAAGGTATCAAACCTGAATTCAACATCGTTTATCACTTCGAGAATGAAGTGACCAACCGTCTTATCTATCTATTCATTGTCGATATCAAAGATGATTCTATCCTTTGTACCCCCCGCTTTAAAAACAGTAAGCTGTGGAATTTCAAACAGATAGAGGAAAACTTAGGAAAAGGCTTCTTCAGCAGCTGCTTCGAAGATGAATATGAACACCTGAAAGGCGTTATTTATATAAGAGAAAAATACAGGGAATCTTAGATAAATCGGGCACGTGTCCTTTCCAGTCCTTCACTGTACGCGTCTGTATATATTCTCCTTCACAAGTAATATTGGCAGCGATACAGAGCTTTGTTTGAGGACGGCAATTCAACAAAATATCCTCTACCATTTTATGATTCCGGTAAGGCGTCTCTATGAAAAGTTGCGTTTGATTTTCAGCATACACACGCTGCTCCAGTGCTTTTAGTTTCTTGGCACGTTCTCCCGGTTCAATCGGCAGATAACCGTGAAACGCAAAACTCTGCCCGTTAAAACCGGAAGCCATCACGGAAAGGATAATGGAAGAAGGTCCGACCAAAGGAACCACTTTCAGCTTTTTACGTTGTGCGATAGCAACCACATCCGCTCCCGGGTCAGCTACTGCCGGACAACCTGCTTCGGAGATAACCCCCATTGAAGCTCCACCCACCAAAGGTTGCAGATAACCGGAAATATCATTAGGAGAAGTATGCTTGTTCAACGGGTAAAATGTCAATGCATCAATATCAATCTCCCGGTCCACCTTTTTCAGGAAACGCCGGGCAGAACGAACATCTTCGACTATAAAATACCGGATACCAGAAATGATCTCCTTATTATAAGAAGGCAATACCTTTTCAATAGACGTATCACCTAACGTCACGGGCAACAAATAGAGGGCAGTTTCCACTTTTTAAATTGAGAATTAAGAGACTATACTTTAATATTAAAAATCAAATAAGGTTTTGAGCGAAGCTAATTAAAAATTGAAAAATACAACAGTTTAGGAAGCCAGATAGTTGGATTCACTTAACATCACATGATAATCAGTAAATTCCAGGAGATCTTTCAGTTTCATATCCTTATGCTTTTTCATATAAGAAGCGATGATTCTTGCTCCCATCCATGTTCCGATCAATGCCGGAGCTTGAGCACCCAACATATCGACAGCAGGAGCAGGCTTCATATAATAGCGGATCACCATCGGGTCGCGTGCATGCAGATGATCGTTGGTACAGATATAATTCCATATCTCCTTTTCATTCTCCTTACACCAGTCGTTTTCCTCCTTGGAATATCCCATCGCTTCGCCGATATCACTATATCCTAATAAGTTCTGCACGACGTAGTTGATTTTTCCGGAGTGCATCATCAAGTCAATCAAACAAGTACCCTCATGATAGTTCATTCCGTAACGGCTCAAAAGATAAAAAGCAAAACAATCCGGCACAATCCGTTCCGGACGCATCGAGCGACATTGATAATCGTAATAGAAACGCTTATAAAGAGGATAATCTTCCCCCATATATTTATCAAGACTGATCCCTAATAAAGAATCCACCAAAATAATAGATTCGTTGAAGGCAGACACTTGCGAATAGATAAACGGCACTTTTGTATCAGGCACTTCCTTCTTCAGTTTCCGGAATCCTTTGTTTAGTCCTTTTTCCACCTCATCCAGATTAGGGTACTTTGCTTCTACGTCGCTAAGCAAACGGACTAAAGTCGTATCCGAATAGAAATTCTGCAGACGTTGCGAAATGGTATCATCTTTCACCGTACCGATAGACAATACATCCTCAATCAGGATTTTCGTCGGCATACGGTAGTCCATCGTCAACTTCTGCATAGCAGAAAAGCTGTTGGAGCGAACGTATTCGCTCAACAGCTTATCATATCTTAGAACAGAAATCTCCTCTTCCTTCTGCTCCGTACCCTTTCCCGTGCTTATCCCGCAGGAGGCGAAAAGCATACTAATTAAAATAATAAGAAGAGAGATCCGTAGTTTCATAATCTTTTATCCGTAAATGATGTTACCATTTTCGTCCATATACTCATCGAGTCCTTTCTCGTAAGTAGCCATGGCACGAAGACTCATACCTACACTGGAGAATCCACCGTCATGGAATAAGTTCTGCATAGTTACCTTACGGGTAAGATCGGAGAACATCACGATGCAATAATCGGCACATTCGTCAGCCGTAGCATTTCCGAGCGGAGACATACGGTTGGAGAAATCAAACAGTTTATCCATACCTTTCACGCCCGAACCGGCAGTAGTAAATGTAGGAGACTGTGAGATAGTATTCACACGTACGCTATGTTCGCGTCCGTAGATGTAACCAAAGCTACGTGCAATAGATTCCAGCAATGCCTTTGCATCTGCCATATCATTGTAGCCGTAGAAAGTACGCTGCGCGGCCACATAGCTCAAAGCAACGATAGAACCGTAATCAGCAATAGCGTTCAATTTCTTGGCCGACTGAATCATTTTATGGAATGATACAGCTGAAATATCCAATGTCTTATCCAACATTCCATAGTCAAGGTCATCGTAAGTACGTTTCTTGCGCACGTTGGGAGACATACCGATAGAATGGAGTACAAAATCAATTTGTCCACCCAGTATATCCATGGAGGTCTTGAATACATTTTGCAAATCTTCTACGCTGGTGGCATCTGCCGGAATAACCTGGCAATTTAATTTCTGGGCCAAAGCATCGACTTCTCCCATACGGATAGCCATCGGAGTATTTGATAATGTAATAGTTGCACCTTCTTCTACGGCACGCTCTGCTACTTTCCAGGCAATAGACTGATCGTTCAGGGCACCGAAGATAATACCTCTTTTTCCTTTCAACAAGTTATAACTCATATCTTTTAATAGTTAAATTTTGTGCAAAGATAGGAACTTTCTGCATAAAAACACGAGAAGTGTGCAAATAATAGACAGAAATGACAAAAAATACACGTATTCTATCAATTAGTCCACATCCTCTTGGGGTTTGCCACCTATCTTTGCAATCGATAATTAAGAGGTTTTTTCATAATATTTATTTAAGGTTAGAATTAGGTTAACATGAATTTGTCTTATTCCTCTCCTGCAGGCTGCCTGCGACAGATCGCCTGCGGAAGGACATAAGAATTATGAAATCGCCCTCATTAATCATCACCCAATTACCAAGAAAAACAATAGATGTATAACCCTATAGAAATAAGTTACTAAATGAACACATTGACAAAAAGACTCTTCTGGATGGCCCTATGCTGTTTACCGTTTATCTCATCAGGATGTAAACAAAGCGAGACTGCCGTAAAAGAAAGCTCCATCAGTGACGCTCTCTACCAGAATCTACCTTTTGAAATGCCCAAAGTACAGCAACCGGTTTTTCCTGCTTACGAGGTAAACATTGAGAAATTCGGAGCCAAAGGCGATGGTCTGTTTCTGAATACCAAAGCAATCAACGATGCTATTAAAGAGGTAAATCAACGCGGAGGGGGTAAAGTGATTATCCCGGAAGGCATCTGGTTGACAGGACCTATCGAACTGTTGAGCAACGTAAATTTATATACGGAACAGAATGCATTGGTGCTTTTCACCGGTGATTTTGAGGCATATCCTATCATTGCCACTTCTTTTGAAGGATTGGAAACCCGTCGTTGCCAATCGCCTATTTCCGCACGCAATGCAGAGAATATCGCTATCACAGGATACGGCACATTTGACGGAAACGGCGACTGCTGGCGTCCGGTAAAAAAAGGCAAACTGACTGCTTCACAATGGAAAAAGCTGGTAAACTCGGGAGGTGTTCTTGATGAAAAACAAGAGATATGGTACCCCACGGCCGGTTCACTGAAAGGTGCAATGGCTTGTAAAGATTTCAATGTACCCGAAGGTATCAATACAGACGAAGAATGGGCTGAAATCCGTCCGTGGTTGCGCCCGGTGTTGTTAAGCATCGTCAAAAGCAAGAAAGTACTGTTGGAAGGTGTTACTTTCAAAAACTCACCAAGCTGGTGTCTGCACCCCTTGTCCTGCGAAGATTTTACAGTAAATAATATCATGGTCATCAATCCGTGGTATTCCCAGAATGGTGACGCCATCGACCTGGAATCTTGCAAGAACGCGCTGATTATTAATAGTGTATTCGATGCGGGAGATGATGCTATCTGTATCAAATCCGGTAAAGATGAAGACGGCCGCCGTCGCGGTGAACCTTGCCAGAACGTTATCGTTAAAAATAATACGGTACTGCACGGACACGGTGGATTCGTAGTAGGTAGTGAAATGTCGGGTGGCGTGAAGAACATCTATGTAGAAGATTGCACATTTATGGGCACAGACGTAGGTTTGCGCTTCAAGAGCACTCGCGGACGTGGCGGTGTGGTAGAAAACATCTACATCAATAATATCAACATGATTAATATTCCGAACGAACCGTTGTTGTTCGACTTGTTCTACGGTGGAAAAGGTGCCGGCGAAGAATCGGAAGAGGATTTGCTGAACCGCATGAAGACAAGTATTCCTCCGGTAACGGAAGAAACACCCGCTTTCCGCAATATTCATATCTCTAATATTGTTTGCAGAGGTTCGGGACGTGCTATGTTCTTCAATGGTTTGCCGGAAATGCCGATCAGCAATATTACCGTTAAGAATGTCGTGATGACAGAAGCTACGGACGGCGTTGTTATCAGCCAAGTTGACGGAGTTACTTTGGAGAATGTATATGTAGAATCGTCCAAAGGCAACAATATATTAAATGTCAAAAATGCTAAGAATCTGACCGTAGACGGAAAGGTTTATGAAGAATTGGGAGCGAAAGAAGAAATCTTAAGCCTCAAATAAAGTTCATTGCAAAAAGAAAACCACAATATCATTATATAGAGTAAAAAGCTCAAATAGCAGACTATAATCTTTTCAAAAGATAGACAGTCTGCTATTTTTTCTGTTACATTTGCAAGGAGAAATACGACGTATAATTTCAGCCTTAGAAAATCATGAAGAAGAATCTTTTTATTTTTACTTTCCTTTTAGGAGTTTTCAGTCTGTCTGCCCAGGCGCAGAAACAAGAGAAAACCATCACAGTTGAAGTACAAAACAACTGGAATCAGGCCAAAGCAGATGCTCCGGTTGTTATCAAACTGCATGAGCTGCACGCCGGCTTCAAAGTTAAATCCGCTGTTGTCATAGAAGGAACAAAGGAAATACCTTCGCAACTGGACGATTTGAACAGAGACCGCAAGATGGACGAACTGGTCTTTGTGACCGACCTCCCTGCTCACGGTAGAAAAACATTCCAGGTTACACTCTCTTCCGAGAAAAGTGCAAAGACTTATCCGGAACGGGTTTATGCCGATATGTTTATAGTAGACAACCGGAAAGGCAAACATCAACGGGTACAGGCTATCACCGTTCCCGGCACCAGCAATATATACAGCATGGTACGTCCACACGGTCCGGTTCTGGAATCGGAGTTGGTGGGCTATCGTCTTTATTTCAATGAGAAACAAACACCGGATATTTACGGCAAGTTCAACAAAGGACTGGAGATTAAAGAATCGCAATTCTACCCGACGGATGAACAGTTAGCTAAAGGATTCGGAGATGACGTACTTCGTGTGTTCGACAGCTGCGGACCGGGCGCATTGAAAGGTTGGGACGGACAAAAAGCAACGCATATCACTCCGGTGGACACTCGCACAGAACGTATCATCTCTTATGGACCGGTGCGGGTGATTGCAGAAATTGAAGTGACCGGATGGAAATATCAGGATCAGGAACTGGATATGATGACACGCTACACGCTTTATGCCGGACATCGCGATCTTCATATCGAAACATTCTTTGACGAACCGCTCAATAAAGAAGTTTTCTGCACAGGTGTGCAAGACATCGTAGGTACTTCCAAATCTTTCTCCGATCATAAAGGGCTCGTAGGAAGTTGGGGAACAGACTGGCCGGTCAACGACACCGTGAAATATGCCAAAGAAACTGTAGGACTGGGCACTTGTATCCCTCAACGTTATGTGAAATCGGAAGAAAAGGATAAAGCCAATTTCCTTTATACCATTACCGCTCCGGGAAATAAATATTTCCAGTATCACACTACTTTCACTTCGATGAAAGAGACATTCGGATATAAAACACCGGAAGCATGGTTTGCTCATCTCCGCGAATGGAAAGAAGAGCTGGCCCATCCGGTGACAGTGAAAATAAAAGATAACCGCACCAATAAATAGGGTAGAAACAAATACAACTAAACAAAAATTACGAGGTTTCTACCAATTTTTCTATGACTCTGCACAAATATTCCTCCTTGTGCAGAGTCTTTTTATTTACCTTTGCCATCAGATAAAACCAACGAATCATATCTATAAATAATCTATCTATAACATGAAACGATTGACACAGACTTTAGCCTTTTGCTTATTAACGGTTTTCACCGCAGTAGCACAGAAGAACTATGTATCTGAAGTATGGGTTTCCGACCTCGGAAACGGTAAATACAAAAATCCGGTACTTTATGCCGACTACTCCGATCCGGACGCTTGTCGCGTAGGAGATGATTTCTATATGACTTCATCCAGTTTCAACTGCTTGCCGGGATTGCAAATCCTTCATTCCAAAGATTTAATCAACTGGACAATCATCGGTGCCGCAGTTCCCAATGCCCTCCCTCCTATCGAAACTCCGGAACGACCGGAACACGGTAATCGTGTCTGGGCTCCGGCTATTCGTCACCACAACGGTGAGTTCTATATTTTTTGGGGAGATCCCGACCAGGGAGCTTTTATGGTGAAAGCCAAAGATCCGAAAGGTCCGTGGAGCGAACCGGTCTTGGTGAAAGCGGGAAAAGGCATCATTGACACTTGTCCGTTTTGGGATGAAGACGGGAAAGTATATATGGTACACGCATACGCAGGAAGCCGTGCCGGACTGAAAAGTGTAATCGCTATCTGCGAACTGAATGCGGAAGCAAATGCAGCGATCACACCTTCTCGTATTATTTTTGACGGTCACGAAGCACATCAAACTTGCGAAGGTCCTAAAATGTATAAGAGAAACGACTATTATTATATCTTCCATCCGGCAGGTGGTGTACCGACAGGCTGGCAGGTCGTACTACGTTCTAAAAACATCTACGGTCCTTACGAATGGAAAACAGTACTTGCGCAAGGTAACTCTCCGGTCAACGGTCCTCACCAGGGTGCATGGGTGGATACTCCTACCGGAGAAGACTGGTTCCTCCACTTTCAGGATGTCGGCGCTTACGGACGTATTATGCATCTCCAACCGATGAAGTGGGTGAACGACTGGCCTGTGATCGGCATCGATAAAGACGGTGACGGCTGCGGCGAACCTGTTTTGACTTACAAGAAGCCGAATGTAGGTCAGACATATCCTATCTGCACTCCGCAGGAAAGTGACGAATTCGACGGATATACACTTTCTCCGCAATGGCAATGGCATGCTAACATCAATGAGAAATGGGCCTATTACGCAGGCGACAAGAGTTATGTGAGGTTATATTCTTATCCGGTTTTAAAAGAATATAAGAATTTGTGGGATGTAACCAACCTGCTCTTGCAGAAAACTCCTTCTGATAATTTCACCGCAACAATGAAACTTACGTTCAGCCCTAACCCTAAACTTAAAGGTGAACGCACCGGACTTGTTGTTATGGGCAGGGATTATGCCGGAATCATTCTGGAAAATACAGATAAAGGTTTGATCTTATCTCAAGTTGAATGTAAAAGAGCGGATAAAGGAAAACCGGAACAGGCAAATGCTTCTGTCGACCTTTCTCAAAATACAGTTTACCTGAAAGTTCGTTTCAGTTGTGATGGCAAGAAAATCAAGGGTAGCGAAGGCGGACATGACCTCATTGTGATGTGCAACTTCAGCTACAGCCTCGACGGAAAGAAGTATCATCCACTAGGCAATCCTTTCCAGGCAAGAGAAGGACAATGGATCGGTGCCAAGGTCGGTATGTTCTGCACACGTCCTGCTATCGTTACTAACGACGGAGGATGGGCAGATGTAGACTGGTTCCGTATTACCAAGAAATAAGCAGCTTTATTCTGAACAAGCATAGTCAACAGTTGTGCCAACGTCTTGGCACAACTGTTTCATTTTATAGACATCTAATCCATTTTTTATTTCTACCTTTGCATCTAAAAGATAGTCTATATAGGATAAACAATAAACCAAAACAATGAAGAAACTAGTTATATTCGATCTGGATGGAACATTGCTAAATACCATCGCCGACCTTGCCCATAGTACGAATTACGCTTTAAACAAATTAGGATACCCCACTCATGAAATAGAAAGATACAACTTCATGGTAGGCAATGGCATCAATAAACTCTTCGAACGTGCATTGCCTGAAGGAGAAAAGACGGAAGAAAATGTACTCCGTGTTCGTAACGAGTTTGTTCCCTATTATGATATTCACAATGCAGACGCTAGTCGTCCCTACCCGGGTGTTTCGGCGTTATTGTCTTATCTGCAATCCGCAGGCATTCAGATAGCCGTAGCTTCCAACAAATATCAGGCCGCTACCGAAAAGCTGGTTGCCCACTACTTTCCGGAAATTCATTTCACTGCCGTTTTCGGCCAACGGGAAGGAGTCAATGTCAAGCCTGATCCAACAATCGTTTTTGATATATTAAAACTTGCCAATGTACGAAAAGAAGATGTTCTTTATGTAGGCGATTCCGGTGTAGATATGCAAACAGCAGCCAATGCCGGTGTTACTGCTTGCGGAGTGACATGGGGATTCCGACCACGCACGGAACTGGAAGAATTTGCGCCTCCATACATCACGGAGACTGCCGAAGAGATAAAACGCCTCATCTCGGCTGATAAAATCTAATATTACATATTTTCCGTACAAATTTCAATATCACTTTCCTTACAATGCATTTTCTTTGCAACAGGTAAAGAAAGGCTCACCTTTGTGTGCCTCAATCTAAGAACAATAGTAATCTAATTTATTATAAAATGAAAAAGCATCTTATACTATTTTTTGCAGGAGTAATATTGAGTTACGGGAATATAAAAGCACAAACAGCTCCCGATAAAAAAGAAATTCTCAAAGTAACCCTTCAGGTGAACGACTATTTCATGAAAAAATATGCCGATTATCGTACTCCTTCTTTTGTAAGAAAAGTAGTTCGGCCCAGTAATATCTGGACACGAAGTGTATATTACGAAGGCTTAATGGCACTCTACTCCATCTATCCCGCAGACGAATATTATCTCTATGCCAAAGAATGGGCGGATTACCACCAATGGGGATTCCACCGGGGAACAACCACCCGTAATGCTGATAACTACTGCGCCAGCCAAATCTATCTCGATTTATACAACATTTGCCCTGATCCTGAGAAAATACGGAAAACGAAAGCCAATATGGATATGCTGGTCAACACTCCACAAGTAAACGACTGGTGGTGGATAGATGCTATCCAGATGGGGATGCCTATATTTGCCAAAATGGGGAAACTTACAGGCGAACAGAAGTACTTCGACAAGATGTGGGATATGTACGAATATACCCGTAATAAACACGGAGAGAACGGAATGTTCAATGTCAAAGAAGGTTTGTGGTGGAGAGACCATAATTTCGACCCTCCATACAAAGAGCCGAATGGTAAAAACTGTTATTGGAGCCGCGGTAACGGATGGGTATATGCCGCTTTAGTACGGGTAATGAATGAAATTCCATCTGATGAAAAACATCGCCAAGATTACATCAATGATTTTCTAACCATGAGCAAAGCACTGAAACAATGCCAACGTGAAGATGGCTTTTGGAATGTCAGCCTCCACGATCCGTCAAACTTCGGAGGCAAAGAGACTTCCGGCACAGCTCTTTTTGTATATGGTATGGCTTGGGGCATACGCAACGGTCTATTAGATAAAAAGACCTATCTGCCTGTAATCATAAAAGCATGGAATGCTATGGTGAAGGATGCAGTTCACCCGAATGGTTTTCTTGGTTATGTACAGGGAACCGGCAAAGAACCGAAAGACAGTCAGCCCGTCACATACGACAAAGTTCCTGATTTTGAGGATTTCGGAACAGGATGTTTCCTTCTTGCCGGAAGTGAAATCTATAAGTTAGACCTCAATATGTAACTGATAAACATACTTATCTTGAATCCGGTCTATCCTTCACAAACCGGATTCAAGGTAAATATATAACTACGTTTTACTTCTCTCCCCTTTCTGGTAAGCAGAAGGAGATACTCCAAACTGCGCTTTAAAACATTTACTGAAATAAAGAGGATCGTTAATACCCACTTTATAAGAAACTTCCGCAACAGTCAGATCCCTTTCGGTCAAAAACAGTTCGGCAGCCTTCTTCATTCGTACGACACGCAAATACTCATTCGGTGAGTATCCTGTCACTCCGCGTAATTTCTTATAAAACACAGTTCGTCCCATCCCCATCATTTGCGCAAATTCATCAATAGAAATATTGTATTGAGAATAAATCTTTTCGACTACAGCTACCAACTGGTCTGCAAATTCCTTGTCCCGGTCCGTGTTACATAAAGCAGGACGTACTACCCCCGGTTCACTGGAAAACTTCTTCCGTAACTTTTCGCATTGCTCTATCAGCCGGAACACCTGCGCAAGCAAAAGCTTAAAACTAAATGGCTTCGCAACATAAACATCCGCTCCCGCTTCAAGTCCTTCCAGGTGCTTATCCGGTGAAGTCAAGGCAGTCAGCAGAATAATAGGAATATGACTTGTCGCAAATTCAGTTTTCAGTTTCTTTGTCACTTCGAAACCGGTCATCCCGGGCATCAATACATCGCAGATAATCAAGTCTGCGTCATAGTTACATGCCTTTTCAAATCCGGATATTCCATCCGCAGCCACTTCTACTTCAAAATAAGCACTAAGCTCCTCCTGCAGGAACCCACGAATATCATTATCATCTTCGATGACTAATATTTTATGTTTTCTTGATGTGGTGACTGTCTTTTCATGTTCCTGACATTCCTCTGAAAGCTCCTGCAAATGGTGAGTCTGCATATTCGCTTCTTCCAGCAGGAGATTGCCGGGAACCAAGAAGTCTTTTTCCGAATAAACAGTTTTATCAGTCGGAATACATACCGTAAATACGGAACCTCCCCCTTCATTATCTTTATATTCAATCGTTCCCTTATGCACCTGCACCAATTCATGGCTCAAATGCAACCCTACTCCAATGCTATCTCCGGAGAAACTACTTTGCATGAAACGTTTAAACAATTCTCCCTGCTTTTCTTTAGGAATACCTACTCCGGTATCCGCTACCTGAATGTATAAACACTTCTTCACCTCATCCACATTCACAGAAAACAGAATTGTCCCACCCGAAGGAGTATACTTAAAAGCATTTGAAAGTAAGTTATACACCACCTTATCCAAATTACCTTTATCAATAAACATTTTATAGGATGGCACAGACGGCAAAAAGCGGAAATCCATATTCTTCTGTTCTGCTACGTCACTGAAACTTAAATATATTTCGTACAGGAAAGCAACTACATCAGTTTCCTGCAGAGAAAGAGCCAACTTGTTGTTCTGCATTTTTCTGAACTCCAGCAACTGATTAATCAGCCTCAACATACGTTGTGTACTTTTATCCATGACTTTCAACGGATGCAATAAGGCTTGTGGAATATCATCCGTCCGGTACATTTTCTCCAATGCTCCTTGGATCAATGTAAGCGGAGTACGGAATTCATGAGAGATATTTGTGAAAAATACCAATTTATACTCTGTCAGTTGTTTTTCAACATTGATGCGGTTGCGCAACCTATTGAAATTAAAAATGATACGATATGTAAAGTACAAAGCTATTAACATCAGGATGAAATATCCAAGCATAGCCCAATTTGTTTTCCAAAACGGAGGCACGATAACAATCTTCAAAGTTGTTTCGGTATCATTCCAAATACCGGCACCATCACAATATTTCACATGGAAAATGTAACTGCCCGGCTCCAGATATTTATAAGTGGCAAAACTTAACGAAGACGGAACATTCCATCCCTTGTCATAGTTTTCCAGCCAATACATATACTTGATTTGACCATTATCCGAATAATCGAGAGTAGAAAAATCAAGCATAAAAGAATTCTGGAAATATTTCAATGTAATCTTATCCGAATAGGCTAAAGATTCTTGCAAAGGAGAACCCGGCATATTAGGCTTCACCTGAATTCCATTAACGGACAATCCTGTGATAACAATAGGAGAAAGCAATCTCTCTGTTGGAATCTTCTTCGGGTCAATAATCGTCAATCCGTAGTTTGTTCCAAAAATCAGTTTACCGTCTGCCCCCATACACGCACTGTTCTCGCTATACACATTTCCTAATGTATAAGATGAGAAGAAATAATTCTCGAAAGAATGGCTGTTGGGATTGAACCTTGAAATTCCATATTCCGTAGCAATCCATAATTGTCCCGAATGATCTTCCAAAATAGATTGCACCATATTATTAACCAGTCCTTCCGCTATTCCATAATGTGTATATTTCAAAGACTGACAGTCGTCTGACAGTTCGCATAGATTCAGCCCGGCACCCGAAGTTCCTACCCACATGCGCCCTTTGCTATCACGAAACAGGCAACGAATCTCATTGCTGCAAAAATTGCCATCGGTGTAGCTGAACAAATGATAGTTATCTTCATTAGCGATCAATGAGTCAGGGTGGAAAATGCAGATACCTTCACTTGTGCCCATCCATATCATCCCTTTCTCATCTTCTGCCATTACTCTGACTATCCGTAAGCCATACTTCTTTCCTTGAAAGAAACGACGGAACTTGTATTGTCCTTTTTCCGTTGATTCTGCCAGATCCAGTCCTCCTCCAAATGTTCCCACCCACATACGATCTTTCTTATCGCGAAGAATGGAATAAATATTAGAATGAGATAAGGCAAAAGGATTAGACGGATCCGTTTTATACCACGTATCTCCTATTTTTAGTCCGTCTCCCCGGGTTCCTATCCATATATTCTCCCGACTATCTTCTGAAATCGCATAAATATTATAGGGCAAATAATGATTATCTATCTTAGTTTTCAGATGAGAATCATAATTATACAATCCACCTCTTCGCGTTCCTACCCATATATCTCCATTCGACATTTTAGTCAGTAACCGGATTGTATTCGAACGGTCAAAAACATCCGGTGATTCTGGATAGACATGTGTAATGCCTTTATTTGAAATGGAAATATGAGACAAACCGGAATATTCGGAGCTTACCCATATTCCTCCTGTTCTGTCTTTCATCAAACATAACAAAAAATCTGACCCTATAGGTCCTGCATTCTTCCCTTCGGAAACAAAGTGTTCCAACCGGTCCTCCTGAATATCGTAGGTGAAAAGTCCGTTTCCATAAGTTGAAATCCACACAATCCCCCGGTCATCACGCACCACATGATAGCGTTCATAATCTATATATTTCATCTTCTCTTCAGGGATCAGTTGAAAATTCTTTATTTCTCCGCTCTTCGAGTTTATATAATAAATTCGTCCAGTGTTATTGTAAGCCCAACAATCTCCATAATTGTCATGAATCACTTTTCCATTATTTATTTTCAATTCCCGGCAAGGAGTTATTTGAAAGTTCTGAAAATCAAATTCATATACTCCTTCGCTGGAAGTAAATATAACCCATTTATCTTTTATCAATGAATGTGTACTGACAGATGTATTACCGGCAATAGCAGACAGCGACGCTAAACAGTCTATTTTTTTCGATCCATTTACACAGCGATACACATCTCCACTCTTTGTCAGAAAATACATATCCTCTCCATGAGGGAAAGAAGAAGAAAAATTCAATTTCCTATCGATAAATTCAACTTTCCCTTTATAAACAGACGCAAGTCCCTGCATGGTACCAATCCAGATCCTGCCACTAGAATCTTCATTTATAAATTTAATCCGGTCATCGGGCAGGTTTCCAAATTTCGTTCTAAACTTCACAGAGGTCATAGTCCGATCGTCCTCACAAACAATTTGACGTACACCATTCCTTCTATGCCAAAGCCACACATCTCCATTAGAGGACATAAATATTTCTGAATAGTTCTCTCCATCACTTCCGGTACCGGTAAAATCTACAAAACAAGCTTTCTGTAGATCATAACAGCTGAATAATTCCGGCACTGTTTTTATCCATAGAAAACCGTTCTTATCCTCTGCCACATGTTTTATTCTGTTATCTGCTAAAGAAATCCGATCGTGTTTCCCGCTTTCCAACTGATAAGTAAGAAAAGTATTTCCATCATAACGGGTCAATCCGTCTAAAGTACCCAACCATAAGAATCCTTTACTGTCCTGAAACATGCATCGTACAGAATTACTAGGTAGCCCATCACTGGTTCTCATTTGTTTGGAACTAAGTTCAATATCAGCATACAGATCCGATATAGAAAAACTAAACAAAACGAAAAGGCATAATAATTTATATTTCATATAGTGCTTTGGGTTATTTTGATTGCTGGTTACAAAGATACATCTTTTCATAGTTTTTTTAAGATTTATACAAGCAAAACTAACCAAAAGGAAGAATAAATACAAAAAACTTAGCAGTCTATTTCGAAACAAGGATTATTATCCATATTTATGTCATTTTTTCCATATACCGACCAATGATTTGCATTGGTTCATAATCGGTACGGTTTTGAACAATTCAATGCTTTTCTCTATAACATGGTCAATTCTTCCATCTCCTTCACTTTTCTCTGTTTCTTCGATAAATAAGGAGTTTGCAGGTGGAATGTCTTTATTCTAAAAAGGTTGTCATCTAAAAAAATAAGAACAAGTGAAGCAAATTCTGTATTTCAAGATAAATCCTTATATTTGTATCAAATTCGTCTGATATAAAAGTTGAATATGATAAAAACAATGAATAAGCCACTTACATACGATGATATACCTAAAATGTATCTGTTTTGCAACCACACCAAATGTCCGCGCCGCAACAAATGCCTCCGTTTTCAGGCTGCGATGATTGTGCCCCAAAGTGTTCCTCACTACGAAGCGATCAACATCAACCATGTAGCGGGGAATGAAAAGGAATGTTCCTATTTCAGTGCACACACTCTCACGACCTTTGCACTTGGCATCAGCCATATATTAGACGACGTTCCGCACAAAAAAGCTATGGCCATACAAAACAGCCTTAAATCTTTAATGGGGAAAAGCATGTACTACCGTATTCGCAACAAACAACGTCGACTTCATCCATCGGAACAGAAACAAATCGCAGACGTTTTCCTGGAACACGGCATCAAGACAAAGATTAACTTCGACGAATACATTGAAGATTATGACTGGTAAGCCACAGATTGTGACGGGAAAGATACTTGCGAAAATATTTCATAGGAATTGAATAAAAGTTTCATAACGATAAAAAAAAAGTTCCATAGAAATGAAAAAAAAGTTTCATCGTGATGGAAATAAAGTTTCACGACGATGAAACCTGTGAAACTTTTAGCACAAATAAAGATTAACAGGCAAGCGAAGACCTAAAGGTTACACATGCGTCATATTCCCCTTATAATAAGAAGCCTCCGCAGACGCCCGTCCAAATGTTCAAGCATAAATATTAAAAAAAATCGGATACCATATTTAGGCTTCTGATGCATTTTCGCAATCCGCTCTGGACGCCAGCTTCTCCAGTGCCACCAATTCCCATCCCTTGAACACCAGCGTAATCAATCCAAGCCGGGTATTCCCTTTCGTGCGGGCCACCTTCCCATCATCGGCATAGCGGCGCAACTGTTCTGCCGCATCACGTTTCAGCAAGGCGATGTCGGCATCGGAGGTGTCACGCCGGGCATACTTCACCTCCACGATATAGCTGTAGACTATGTCCGGCTGGCGCACCAGATCGGGCATCATGTAGAAATCCGCATAACCTTTGGAAGATTCGTATTCGGGAAGAAGGATGTAGCCCTGCGTCAACCCTAAGTAAGCCAGCAGGAATCCCTTGACGTGCGCCTCGCCGTCGATAAATTCACGGATGGCATTTTGCCGATGAATCAATACCATATCTGCTTAACATCTTTATACAAGAAAATTCGTTCATCCGTCCCCCTAGTAAGATCTCTCAATAAAAGTAAAGCATTTTGTGGTACATGGTGAAAGGTTAGACTAAAATCGTCAGCTATTTGTTTGCCCAACGACACCCAATCCATATCCCAATAAAAAAGCTCGTAAGTATCTCCAATACGAACATTATTGTCATCATTACGTGTCATATAGCCTATTCTTCCAACAGATTCCGGTTTGCCCAAATCCAATCCTACCCAACCATCTCTTAAAGTTTTAGATGCGAAAAATGTCAACGGATCTAAATCAAAAGCAGCAGAACGGCTATAATGAGGATTTTTGCTTCGTTCTTCAGAACCTATAATGGTTCCTGTCAGTTTTTTATTGTCTTTATCCAAGAACATCAATTCTGCAATATTACAGCGGTAGGGCTTTGGACAGATATAACGCCAATAACGATACTTTGTAGTATCGCTCACATTTATACTACCCGATACGCTATACTCTTTGAACGTATGTACTGTGACAGCATCACTGAAATCCTCCTTGTGTGCTGCTTGAAACATGCTGTGTTTTAAACGGAGTGCTGTAGTGAACGCTTTGCGTGTTAAGGGATATTTCCGTTTTAAACTAATACTTCTTTTACGTGTACTATCGGGATTTAAAAACTCCAGTTCACCTTTCTCATTCAACAAGGCAGGATAATTGAATGGGCGAACCCTTCCATTTATATAATATACCGGCAGATAGACAGCTCCCTTCTCTATTTTATCAAAGGCAATCTGCTTACTATCTTTTATTTCCGAAAAGCAAATAGGAATCCATTTCGCATTGTCGAATACAGCCAGATACGCATATCTTTCTTTGCGTTCTCTTTTCCCGGAAAGTACAGGAAAAACAGGATCAATGGTCGTTGCATATTCATCCGTAACGTCTTTTATAAACACATTGCGCAACGTTGACGGGACACTACCAGCTTCTTTATTCAGCCGGACTAAGGCCGAATTGGGAGAATATGTTCTTCGATATACTTTACCTTTACACTCACCCGGTCGTAGGGTAGCTAAAAAAGGTTCATGCCCTCCTTCACATACCATTCGGCGATCGTGATCTATCAGAATACTTAGCCACGAATGTGCATGTGCTTTTGTAGGCCACTGCAAAACGAAATCATACGAAACCGCAAAACCCTTACTACGCATGATGGCTAAAGCAGTATTTGTCCTTGTCTCACAAGAATTGGAAGGAATATTGCACCAAAACGGAATCTTATATAACGCATGCCACTTCAGAGGCTTTTTCAAATCGACAATAACAGTATCACGTAGTTTAATATTAATAGCTTCTGCCGCATGATAAGGTGTTTTATTCCAAATGTCATTATAAGAAAAATCGCATAATGTGTCATTAGCTATCGGTTTCAACACATTACGCCAATCATCAAAAGCCTGAAACTCTACGCACTTATAAGGAAGCATATATTCACAAAATTCATCGAATGTAATGCCTCTTGCCCAACGACCTTGTTGCCAATCGTCAAAAGCCGCGTCTATACTCTGTATCAGATAGCTGGCTTTTATGACAGAGTAATCTTCCTTAAACTCAAAATCATCTGATGGAAACTCTAACAACAAATTATTTAATTCATTCACCTGTTCATCAATCTTTCTGTCGGAGAAGATTATCTTTTCAGCTTCAACATAATATTCTTCAATATCTTTCCCTGTATACGACTGGTGTCCGGACATATTTATTATCAAAAATTTAGCAGCTCTAAGTTTCAAACTATCGGCCTCGTTTTCTTTATAATGCTCCAACACTTTTTCGAGTTCCGAACGATTATTGCCCGAGAGTGTCAGCACCTTTTCCAACTGTTTTTCTTCAGAGCTTTGGCAACTGAAAAGCAAAACAAGAAAAAGAAAGATGAATGTAGCTTTCATTTTGTTTTATTGTTAGTTTATAATCAAATATTCTTTTTGCGCAAATAGTTTCTGGCCTCTTCTTGTATGATAGAAACAGTGTAAGATGGTATCTTTATCCGTTTATTGATGATTTCTAAAGCTACCCGTTCGGCAAGTATACAGTTATCAGATTTTACATAGTTCCTCAAAAGTCCTTGTAATGGAAGAAAACGGCTAGGACACATATATTGTGCCAGTTTATAGCGTCTTTCAGCTTCTTTCCAACACCCCATCTGATAGTAATTGTCAGCTAATTGCATTTGCAGGTCATACGTATTGATATAAGATTCGCAATGCAAGAATATGTTGACGCTTTGTTTATACAATTCCACATTTTTCAATTCTGATGCATAATTGTACAAGAAATAGGGATTGTCATTCCACTCATCGTATAGCTTGGTAAATACAGATAATTCATTATCCAGCAAACCATTGTTCTTTTCTGCAACCAACGAAATTCGCTTCCATGTACGCTCGAAAATAGTATTCTTAATCAAAAAGAAACAGAGTATAAAAAGAGTAATCAATAAAAATGGCTTATTGAAATGTATTGTTCGTAGAGCAACCTCCGGTTGATTAAGTGAAGCGAGGCAGTAGATAATCATGAACCAAACAAAAGCATATTTGAATGGATAAGAAAAACAGGAAAATATAGCAATAGAAACAAGTGTCAGTAAGGCTGGAGTGTCAAATGGCACATTACTTCGAAAAACAGCAATCAACAACAATAAGAATAAAGTGATTCCTATAAGTCCTTGTTCAATCAGCAACAACAGATACTCATTAAATGGATGATTCGTGTTTCCTGCTAATATTCTATCGCTTTCATCAGCATGGGAGGAAGACAAATATTTGGCTTGTTCCGGCATGTAATCCGCCTTAAAAGAACCGGGTCCGTTTCCCTGAATTATATGTTCCTTACACAATCCGGCAGATACTTTCCAAATCAGAACACGACCGGAAGTGGAAGCAGGTTTTAGATAAATCAGTCCAATGAATAAACCTATTAGAAACAAAGCGCCTCCGCTGATAAAAAAAATGCACCTTCTATGAATTAACTTCCGATAACGGAGAGCGTAAAAAAAAAGTGTTACTACGCATAAAGTAAGTATACCTGTTCTCGAACCGGATAAGATAACGACTATAATGAGGAGAAGACACGCCATAAGCTTGAACGTTCTTCTTTTTCCGTTAGAAGGATGACACAAAAGAAAAGGATAACAGAGAACGATGCTCGCAGCAAATCCGGCGGGATTATCAAAAGAACCGGTAACAGGAAAATAAGATTGAGTTTCTATATACCCTGTGTATTGCAACAAGCCATACAAGGCCGACAAAACTCCAACGACAGCTAAAATGCTATTAAATGTTTCTGTAGGATTTTTTCTATTACGCATCAACACAAAAAGAATCCATCCAGATACGATGTATACACTGTGTATATATTGCGATGTAAAGAGACTGCAAACGAAAACATATCCCATAAAAACAGTAAAAGACAGAAATAGAAAATCAACAGACAGTCTAATTTTTCGTTTCCAGTTCCCTATGCAAATACCTCCCCATAATATGATGCCGACAACGAAACTTATATTTTTAGGCATAAAATACCTATCCATAAACCAATCAGCCGATAAGTATAAGGTGGTGATAAGTAAAAAAGAAAACGTAAAAACATTATTACTGAATAATTGCCTTAACTTGCAGAATATAAAAGAGGGAGTCTGTGTTTGCATTGATAATAATTAATTCTTCTTTCGCTCCTAATCCCTTTCCTTTCGGATTGAAAGAAAAATGAAGCGAGCACGATTCGTCAGGATTTAATTCATACTTCTCCACCGATGCTTGTGTACATCCACATCCAGTTTCGATCTCTCCTATTTCCAACCTGGCATTGCCTACATTGGTGATTGTAATGCTATCACGACAAATTATATCAGAACTAATTATTCCGAAATCGTGTGTATAGGAAGACAGAGATACCTCTGCCTTCCTTTTTTGATTGCAAGAAACGCAAATCAGCAGAATAACAATAAGACCAAGGATTTTACTCATTTTTTATAGTTGTTGATGATGAACTACTCGGAATAGTCTCGATGAAACGGGGTGGATCACCGATCAAACTATCTAATATCATTCGGCTCTTCTTTTTAAATTCTCGTTCTTTCATAATATAATCCCACCATGATAAAAAAGCATCTCGATCCGCTTGGGGCATTAAATCGATAATGCGTAAATATTGAGAGAGTTCAGGCTCCCTAATCGGATATTTTGTCCTTAAATCACGAGCCAACATAACTCGGATGACATTCGGATATTTTGCATATTTTTCAAGAAAAGTAAACCGACCTTCTGAACGCTGTTCAGTTTCTGATATATCCAATAGCTTACAATTCTCTATATTAGTACTATCTTTCGCCATTTTTCTACGTTCTCTATTCCAATATACAGCATTCCATTGAGCTTCTCGCTCAAGAATATAAGTATTATAATCTTCATTGATGGAAGTGCCCGATACATTAGCGTTATCGTCCCAATCGACCATACGAATATAGATATTACCCGGTTCCACAAAAAGATTAATATCAGTCCCTTTATGGAACGGTGGTCCATCATAGGATATTTGTGCAAAAAAAGGCTTTCGTGTGACAGTTCCTTCGTAAAAAAATTCCTTGCCAATCACCTTTATTTTTATGCTGTTGGCGTATGCTTGTTTTTGTCCTTCCTTTTCTTCAAGAAGATACGATTTATCTATTAATAACACATATTTACCATCTAGAGAATTATCAGGGAATTCACCCCGAATCGTAAATTTCTCTTGTCCCAAAAGCAATTGAGCAAAGAATGCAAACACAAAAAGAGAAAAAAATTTTTCTTTCATAATTGTATGTTATTTGGAATCTTGATTTTTATCACGTTGTTTTTTTACAGCAGTCTTTTACGCAATCCTCTCTATCTTTATCGACTTGCCTTACACATTCATCTCTACTATTTCTAGCTAGTTGTTTCAAATATTCCAACCTTTCCGGATACATAAGTTTCTCCCAATCAGACATACTATTTTCAGCATTTTGAACTTCCGCATAATATGTATGTTGGCATTCCATATCTGCATTTGTAGCATTCGTATTGCAATCATCAATACAACGTTGTTCTGAATCAGTATCTCGTGTACTAATAGTAATTTGATTCATTTGACGTTTTTGCCGAGCTCTTATTAATTCTAATCGGGTAAAATTTGTACCTTTGTAAACTTTCCAAACCAAAGAATCAATTCTATCGTAACTTGCTTCTTCGTCATATCCGAGTAAGATATTTAATTGAATCTGCGCTTCAACACGAGTATCCGATTTGGATAACTTTTTTCTAAGCTGTTGATACTGTTTTTTTTCTTCTTTAGAAAATTTATCAATTGCGTTTTTTCTTCTTCTCAAATTCTTTTTAATCTCTTTTTCTAAATTCTTATACGCCTCCGAGGCTACAAAAAGGTCGGCTTCAGTCAAATTATTTTCTTGAATAACATTATCATAACCACTATCAGTCTGACAACTATGAAGTGACATAACTATAACAACAGTCCATGTAGTCAAAGCTAAAATGAGTCTTTTTGTTTTCATGATTTGATTTTCAATTATTATTTATTTGTCTTTCAATAAAACGAGGAGCATTACGATTAAGACTATCGGTCAACGCTCTTCTCTTTGCCCAATACTCCTCTTTCTTCATTGTATACTCTCGCCACGCTATCAAAATATCTCGATCCGCTTTGGGCATTAAGTCAAGAATACGTAAATATTTAGCATCCACCAATCTTTTATTTAATTCCTTAACTTCCAAATAGCGAGATAACATTACTCGGACAACATCCGGATATTTGGCATATTTCTCAAAGAAAGCCAATTCACCTTTTTCAAAATCCTCAAATGCTGAACCAAAAGAATAAGTTCCTTCAGCTTCCGAAGTCTGCCCCTTTAAACGGATAGTTCTAAAAATTCTATTTACCAGATTTCTCCGTTCAATGACACAAGTGTTATAGTCTTTATTGATAAGAGTACCCGATACATTTCCTTCCTCATACCAATCGGTTATATGGATCTGGATATCCCCAGGTTCTATTACAAAAGAAGTCGCACTTGTCTGACCACTGAATGTTGATCTATCGTAATATATTTGCGCCAAAAAAGGTTTTCGTGTGGTTGTCCCTTCATAATAGAATTTTTTATCAGTTACCAATATCTTAACTTCATCGTCAGATGCTTTCCATTTACGTTTGTACTCATCAGGAAGAAAAGACTTATCTGTCAGTATTATATATTTTCCGTCTAGCGAATTATCAGGAAATTCACCTTGAATAATGTACTTTTCTTGTCCATAAAGCAGTTGAACAAAAAGTGCAAATACAATAAAAAATAGACTTTTTCTCATAATTGTGAATATTTAAATCAGCTACTTTCCATAGGTATCTTTACAACTTTCCAAACATTCTTCCCTAGTTTTATCAACATCTTCCAAACATTCTTTTCGTTCTGCTGCAAGTTTTTCTTTTTCGGAACGAATATCTTCAGGATTATAGTATTCTGCCATGCTTTCAAGACTGCTCATAGCTGCATTATAAATGTCAAAGCATATAATAGATCTTTGTATAGCATGATCAGTACACGCTCTATTACAAATCTCCAACTCTTCAGTATCAGTGGTTCGTGTACTAATCGAAGCCCGTTTCATTTGACGTTTTTGCAAAGCTTTCATTAGCTCTAATTGCGTAAAATCAGTACCTTCATAAACTTCCCCTACCAAAGATGAGATTCGATCATAATTAGCTTCTTCGTCGTAACCAAGCAAGAGATTCAATTGAATATTTGCTTCTGTACGAATCTTTGGGTTGAACCACTCTGCTTTGAATTGAAGATACCGCTCCTTTTCTTCTTTGGACCATTTAGAGATTACATTTTGTTTTCTTCTTATATTCTTTCTGATTTCTTTTTCCACATTTTGATAAGCTTCCGAAGCTATGAAAAGATCGGCAGCAGTCAAATCTTCTGCCTGTCGAGAGTAATCATCAGCATCATTCGTCTGACAACTAAACACAGAAAGACTGATTAGAAAGACTAATCCAACCATAATAAAGCCTAAATTCATTTTTTTCATAAGAACTACTTTTAGAGATTAATAATATTGAATATCTTTTTCAAGGCGATACCCAATTATTAGTAGATAATCGTTTGGCTCATTTTCCAGTTCTGTCTATATCACATAAGATAAGGAGCTGTATTTTTCCATAATATTAGTACGAATAAAAGTTTATCGTTCTTGTTGTTACAAAGGACGACATTTATAAATTTAAATACAAATTTCAACCGTATACAAATGCGTATACACAACCAATGTATACGCATTTGTATACGGTTTTCACAAGAAAGATCATTCTAAACGTAATGATTTAATAAAATCGGTAATAGATTCACAAGAAACATTCATTTTCTTTTTCAATCTACTACGGCGTATTCGAAAAGAACTTCCTAGAATATGGAATAACTCTGAAATCTGCACATTACTAAAATCAATACGTAACAAAAGAATGATATGTATATCACCTTCAGAAAGTATAGGATAATAATGCCTCAATTTATAGATAAAACCATCCTGATGAAGATTTATCCAGAATTCTAATTTATTCCAATCACAGTCACTTATTGCTGATAAAGATGTAACATAAATTTGTACGTCATAGACAGTCTTCCATTCTTCTTCATTCATAGCCGGATTTTTTTATCTATTACGATTATACCCTATTTCACCAATTCACCATTGATATAAAGGTTCTTGAAAGTCACATCTTTCGCCCCTTTAATATCATTTGCTCCTTTGGCTACATTATTAAATTGAGAGTCCTCTACACTGATGTTATATACATGTTTATCATCATCCAGTCCTATAATAAGCACACCCAATTTACTCTTCTCACAAGTTACATTCTTCAAATGCACATTACGGACAATCGGGTCAAACCCTCTCTTACATTTTTCCCGATTCTCATATTGCAAGTTGATGCGCAGCACTGCTTCACGACATTGTCCTACCGTTACATTACGAACAAATACATTTTCTATAAGTCCTCCACGGCAAGTGCTCGTCTTAATACGAATGACACGATCCAGATTCGGGCTATCCATCCGGCAATCTTCTACAAACAAATTGCGGTAACCACCCGAAATCTCACTGCCGATCACGACTCCTCCATGTCCATTCTTCATCATACAACCGCGTACAATAATATTCTCACTGGGAATATTCCATTTACGTCCGTCTTCATTACGTCCTGATTTAATGGCAATACAATCATCACCCGTGTCAAATGTGCAATTCTCAATCAACACATTCTTACAAGATTCAGGATCACATCCGTCTCCGTTAGGTCCACGATTGAAAACAGTCACTCCGCTAACAATCAAGCTCTCGCAGAAAAGAGGATGAATCACCCAAAATGGAGAATTTAACAAAGTAACATCTTCAATCAAGATGGTGTGGCAGGAATGTAAGTTCAATAGCTGCGGACGCATACCATCTTCCGGCTTCATCAGACGCTTGTAGACAGGAGTCGATGTTTCACCATACATCAACAGACGTTCACGACCTCCATTGCGCTGAGCCACCATGCCTTCTTTCCAGCCATATTTTACAGCTCCACACATCGGCCACCAAGTTTCCATGCTACCTTGTCCATCGATAATACCTTTTCCGGTTATGGCAATATTACTTTCACCATAAGCATAAATCAAGGGGTGAGCATTATAGCAATCAATTCCTTCCCAACGAGTTAAAACAGCAGGAAAATAAAGGCTTTGATCTGTAGAGAATTTCAAAACAGCTCCCTCTTCGAGATGGAAATTCACATTGCTCTTTAAAGTAATAGGTCCGGTATAAAAAGTGCCTTTAGGAACAATTACTGTGCCACCTCCTGACAGACTGCACTGTAAAATAGCCTGATTAATGGCTTCATGGCAAGGATTAGCCTCATCATCCGTTTTTGCTCCAAAATCAGTTATAAGAAATGTTCGTTTCGGGAAAGAGGTCCGTTTAATCTGTTTTTCGATACGGGCGCTTTCTTTAAATGCTTTATCAAAATCAACAGTATTCGCAGATGTTACCTCTGCCACAAAAAGCAACATCAGTAGTAAATTAATAGTTCTTCTCATCATAATTCTTATCCTTTTATTAATATGTTATTTTTATTTTATTGCAATGTAACTCCCATCAGACCGATAACAACATCGTTTGAAAGTGTTTCCAACGTCAGATGACTTAACTCTTTGGAAGGATTCAGAGGCATGTCCAAAAGTATACCTGCTCCTCCCTCGATGGAACGTCCATAAACACCCTTTATGCCTAAGTCCTTTCCCAAGTCATTGCTAACCAAACCCGTCTTAAAATGAATGCGATAAGGACGGGGAGAAACAACGGTGAATGCCTGACCATCAACATAGAAATCCTGCTCAATAGGACACCAGTTATCCGGATTCACTAATTCCAATACATCAGAAGTTCCATCTGTATAGTATACACGAACAATACCATTAGCAATGCGACACTGCATGTGGTTGGTACTGCCTGCCATCATTAAATAGGCATGAGAAGCCCGACCGGAAAGCGGAATACTTAAACTGTCGGGATAATTATCCCACAACGAAGTAAAAGCAATATTGCTTCCTTGAGCCAATGTTCGGAACGGCACACCCAGTTTGGTAGTCAGCATCTCATCACGTACCAAGGCACGCAAACCTGCATCATCAATATCAGCAGTTAATTTCGGATGACACCACTCGCCAATGCCCTGAACAGGAAGTTGCAAAGTGGTATAAGGCGAACGGGGTGTCAGATACTCATTCCGGAAAATATCTGTCACATTCGCATTGAACAAAGAATCCATATTCATCACCCGGCACTCTGACGTATTCACCTGCGAGAAAGGAAGAATGACCGGTGATTTTTCCGATCTTGTAATCTGTACGTTTACAGGCTGCCACCATTCCATCTGTCCTTGTTTCGTGCGAACAAAGAATGTATGATGCCCCAAATGATCATTGACCTTACTTTTTATTAATGTATCACTAACATTCGGCTGTATCAGCACTCCCTGCGGATCATATATTTCACCGAATACCGCCCCTAAAATGGATGGAACACGGATCTCCGCTAAAGCCTCCGCCTGTATTTCAGGCAGAACCGGATTCAGACAGTTTCCTTCCCACACAATTTCGACAACTGCTTTTTTGGCAGAAGAAGCAGGAATAACAACCACCGGATAACCGGAAGCAGCTTCCGCAAAGCTCCAGTCAACTTCTTTCCCATTTACTTTCACAGAATGAATCCTTTCTCTTCCGACATTCACTTGTAATGTCAATGCCAAAGGCGCCTTAAAACGTTGCTCTATCCGGTAAATATCCGTATCATTCTCCCTGACAAAGTGATAGGTTATGTCAGGCAAAGAAATAGAAGCTTTTAACCATCCTGCGGGAAATCCCGGACGAATCACCATCTTCCCGTTCAATACATCGGGTAAAATGCCATACAATCCTTGTACCAGTAATCGGGAAGCTACCCCTATCGGATCTCCAAAGTCACGATAACACTCTCCACGGGCAGCATCATAAAAGCTGACTTGCCCCAAATTGCCGGGACTGTTACCTAAGTACATGCCATCCAGAAATGAACTTTTCATCAATCGATATGCTTCCTCCGGACGTCCTGCCTGAAAATAAGCCAAAGCTGTATGCATTACCTCTGCGAAAGCCACATTATTGATACTCCAGGAATAAGGTAACCAATTGGTAGTGGCAATTGTTGCATACCCCTCTTCCAGTCCATCGGCATACACGGGGATATGTGGTATTTCCGTATCAACATACCGTGTAGCCTGATAAGCTTGAAAAGGATCGGCAACGTCGCTATCGAGTGCATGGTATATAGTCCATAATCCCGGACTTTCGTGAAGCCGGCGATGTCCCATAAAATCCTGATATTCCGCCCAACAACCTTTGCCCTGCATCCAAAGACGCTTATTCATCGCTTTCAATATTTGCTCGGCTTTGTTCTGATAAGGTGAAGGGTCTTCGCCTATCAAAGAAGCAAGAAAAGCAGCCATTTTATTGGCACGGTAGTTATAAGCCGACGAATGGGTGACTGCGCCACTGTTGTAGTAAAGCGCATCACTTGCCCAAATACAAGCGTATGCATCATATAAACCATCATTGTCCGGATCATAATTTAATTTTTCCCAAGCTAGATGGCGGGTAATCACAGGCCACATTTTGCGGACATACGCAGTATCTCCCGTCCAGTTGAAGTGCCATAACAATTCATCCATGTAACAAAGATTCATGTCATAGTGGTGCATCTGGTTGTTACGTTCAGGATTCCGGCAAATATACCCATTACTATATTGAGGAGTTCCCCAACGTTTTTCCGAACGCGCCAGATTCATTGTAGAATCCTGTGCCGGATGAGGTATTGTATTCGGGACATCAGTCACCTGACTAGCTGCATAAGCATCAAAATGAGTCCGTGCCCGGTCATGCCAACCTAAAGCATCACCAGTATATCCGGCCCTCCACCCACTTAACGGCATACGCCAGCCAATAGCACCGTGCAACCAAACCTGTCCGTCCCAAATTCCATCGGCAGCTGCGACCAATGCACCACCCAACGTGTTCAAATAAGGGTCCGGCGTTTCTATCTTCAAATGAGAAGCCAATGCCAAAGAAGCTGCCTCCGCTTGTTGATAGAGCTTACGGACATTATAACCTTCGGGAACCTCCCCACGTACCAAGTATACTTCTTTCTGCAAGGGAAGTTCACCTGTGACAAGGTCAGTCGCTTCAACAGGAAGTTCGAAGCAATCAACCGGATCTACCCCCATATCTCCATTACGACTCAAACGTTTTCCGGTAGCTCCCCCATGTTGCCAACGAAGTATAGCTCCTTTAGGCATATTCGAAGGAGAAAAACGCCAAATAGCTCCATCCATATCGGCTAATGCCAATACAGAAATACGCAGTTCTCCTTTTCCCCAAGACGGGTCTGTCAAATAATAGGTACGTTTTCCAGCCGAATAACGGGATTCACAATGCCCGGTGCAGTCAAGCGCCAATTCTGTTCCGTCACGAAGAATGACTTTGAAACTTATATTTCCTCCGCGTCCGTTATTATAAAAAGCAAAAACCGGTCGGTCACTTGTTTCTACCCGAAAGGGACTGTGACTACCGTACAAAGCACGGGTATACCGATTCTTACCATTGACACAAACAAACTCATCACCATCGGGACGATATTGCAACGTCCTTTTTGTACCTCGCAGATGTTCATTCAAGGAGATGGATTCTTTAAAGTCACCGATCTGCTTTGCCTCTCTTTGAGCATTTAATGGCATCACCGACAACATCAAGAGGCAACAAACAGTCAGCTTTCCTTTTAAAATAAAATTCAGATGAAAATAACTCATATTTTTTTGTGTTTGATTATGGTAATGGCTTCAATCCTTCCCAACGGACATTCCAAGTTCCATCTTTCGGAAATCCCGGATTAGTCTCCGTACATCCGTCCCAACCGGCACACATCATCGCAATAGCAGTCAGCAAGCCGCCATTACCCGGTAAATAAATACGTAAACGACCGTCCTGATAATTATGACCATTCGGCAAGTATGTGTTTGTGCGTTTATCCATCAGTAAAGCTCCGACTGCCTTTTCCGGTTCACCCAAACGGGCAGCATTCATAGCCGTCATCGGATAATCCCATCCCCAGGTTTTACCCCAATTCCAGTTATCCCAAATCCAGTGCAATGTATTTTTCATATAATCTTCCCGGATAAGTTTATTCATCGGAAGAATACCGACTGCACCTAATACTGCCATGTGGTCGGAAGTATAACGAATATCTTTATAAGTATCTATGGCTGTTTCAGCAGCCAGATAAAGTCCTTCATTATTAGATGCTAAAGGGGAAAGTTTGTCGATCATTTCATCCCATTCCAGACTACGTTGCTGTCCCATACGTTCACGCCATTGTTGAGCGGTCTGCATGGCAAAATGCCAGTAAGAAAGTTCAAAAGGAGGATTAATTGTTTCTGCAGCACGCAACGTTTCTTGTGCAGGAATGGCACCTTTCAATACGTAACGTCCTTCCAGTTCATCGTATGTAGCAAAAGAGTACATAAATTCTGCAGTCTCCTGTACCAAACGATTATATTTCTCCAATACTTCTTTAGTCGGATCAGCACGATAAAGTAATTCTGCCAAATAAATTAGATGAGGTTGTTGCCAAATCAGAAAACTTCCTACTTTGGAAGGGGCTTCCGTTCCTGAAGGATCGGTCATTTTCATCCAGCGAACACCATCAAACCCTTGTCTTTGGGCTATTTGACGCGCTATCGGTTCAGCCTTTTCATACCAACCTAATGTACGGTCAAGTAAGTTGCTACGATTCCAAAGAGCAAATTGAGCTTCGTGCCACCAGATCATTTCAAGATGGAATTTGCCAAACCACGAATTATAGGTAAGCCCCGTCTCTTGCGGAGGAGTAGTACCTGCACTCTGAATAGCAAGCAAATATTGGCTAAGTACCACACGTCGTTCCAGTTCTTTGGCCCGTGGGTCCGTACATGCCGAAAAGTCAACAGCTGCACCTTCCTTCCAAAACGAATTCCAATAGTTTTTTGCTTCTTCTTGAGTTTGTGCTACAGTAACAGGCTGCGTTGAAGGAGCTGTACTAGTAAAAGCACATGTAAAAGCTAAATGATCGTCCATCGGAGTCAGGACAAAATAATGTTTTGCTTTCTCATTGAAAGTAGCCTTCCCTTCCCAATACAAAGTTACGAAATACTCTATGCTATCTAAAGTATGTTTCAAAACTGCGGAAGATTCATTTTGAGTAACAATAGTCGTTGTATGTTTATCAACGGCTTCCCAATTACATGCATCATCACAATGAGCGCCCGTAGGATACGGAAAGCGAAAACAAATCCCGGTATGCGCCTTAGAGGTAATATTTGCAGCAATCATATCATTAGAAGGATGGCAGACTGTCTCCACTTGATAATCTTCACCGTTTAATTTAAACCGACTTTCGATTTTTCCATCCCACAAGCAAAGTTTCTGATGAACGTCAGTTACCTGTTCAATATCCGTACCTTCTTCCACGTCAAAACCGACAATTCCTAAATGAAGACGATGCGGATTGATACGAAACCAATTAGCGGCATCCTGTTGTCTACCTTCTTCTTTGAATTGAGTAGCGTAAAGTTCTTTCTTTCCCCTGCCAAAATCGTATTCTTTCAGGGTTTCTTCCGGAGTAAGCCGGTCCGGATTGGCGAAGCTATGCCAGCCCCACTGGCTCTGCGTTCCCAAGGGAACTCCTTTTTTATAATTGTCCGGAAACGTCTGTAATCCGGTTATGTCTACCGTATAAGCAAACTCTCCATTTCCTACAGAAAGTGAAGCCAATGAATCGAATGCCGTCACAACAGGACTATTCCTTTCTACTAATGCCTCGCGATCAATTATCGGCTGATTTCCATCTCCGCAAGCTGTCCAAATAAAAAGTGCTGCAATAGATACTGCGAATGTTTTCATGATTCTTTATTATTGTTATTTACAAAAGTATTTATTTTTGAAACAAATGACGCGGATTCTCATTCAAAAACCCGCGTCACTCCACCCTAATAATCCAATCCAAAGGATGATTTGAGGATCTTTATTTTAAATTCCATTTGATAAAATAGTCTCCATTCATTATTTTGGAACGAATGTCTTCAGCATTGCCAGTAGTTTCGTACTTTTCCGAAATATACTTCGCCATGAAACTATTATCATTATAACGTTTTGCCATACGAATCATAGCCGGATAAACTTTTCCTTCGCATGCCATTTCCAGCATCATTTCTTTCAATATTTCTTCGTCATTGTTTTGTACATTAGATGTGAAGGTACGTGCTCCTAAGTTACTATAGCTTACTTCTACTCCACGAATCCCTCTGTCACCATATTTACGACTACCAATACCAGTTGTCCCGTTTGAATAATAATATACAGTACTGTTATTCGTCCAATGAGGAGTAATACCATACCAATTGCCGGAATAAGTACCTTCCTCATCAATATCAAACTCACTAGAGTAGGCATTGACTCCTACATTAATTAGTGCGTCAACTACAGATCTTCTACCTAATTGATTGAATGCTTCTGCCAACATAAAATAAAGGTCTGCACCGCGGTAGGTATATACGAATACATCATCGCGATAAGCGGTACGTACAGGGTTAGAAGTTGGACGGAATTTGCTGATAACCCATTTACCATTGTATTCAGATACTGTGTAACCCATTCTGAAATCTTTATCTTTACTACCCAGCGGACCGAAGTCATTATCTCTGAAACGTTCTACAGCGACCTCTGCCGGTGCCAGCCAATATTTATTCGGATAATCAGAGTCGAAATGCTTCAGCAGACTGTTTGTCTGCCTGTTTTGATAGTCATACATAATTGCTGACGCCGATTCATAATCATACGGAGTCTCGTTATTAAAGAAATTGGTATAATGACTGAACAACATATCATTACGTAAGAAAGCGATAGATTGATTGGTAGTACTTTGGTAGATACTGTTCATCTTATTAAGTATCAAGTTGACACATTGTTGGTATCTACCTAACCACAAACAAATCTCTGCATATAGAGCATAGTAAGGAGGAGTCATCATATCCCAGCGGCGATATTCACTATTTGCCAGCTCCGTATCCGGGTCTACCCAGTCTTTCCATGCTGTTTCGTAAGTTCCGTCAATATTGTCATAACCAATATCTAGCAGATTCTTGCAAGCTACCATCGTTTCGTCAAGATTCAATATGTCAAACTGTGACAAATCTCTCAACGAAGTCATTGGTTTATCCACCCATGCTACTTCTCCGTAGATTTTAGCGATCGTCATAAACATCCATGCCTTGACACGCAGCGTGCTGCTGACCAATGCTTTATAGTGGCTTTCATTAATAGAGTTCTTTTCTTCGTATGTTTTCAATTTCCGAAGATAATCGTTACAGGCATTTATTACTTCGTAGAATCCAGAAGGATCTGCATATGAATTACCACTTAAATCATCATCGTAATTGTACAAGTTGTAGAGTTCAGTGGGTGCCGTTGCAGTCGGCACCACCATTTCTCCCCGAAGTTCATTCAGATAAATCACTTTGTCTCCAATGGCTTGCATTTTAGTCATGATACCAATGTAACCGGAGTACATTTCACTTTCTTCTGATATATAATCCTCATTATCCAGGGTAACATCTGTATCAGGATTGAAGAAGTCATCGCATCCTCCCAATAAAGTAACCGCCAGTATGAAAGCGGCATTTAATAATATCTTTTTCATCTTCATCATTAGAATTTCAAGTTAATACCCAGTTTGACAGATTTCGGTTGCATCACTTTCGCATAATCAAATCCTTGTGTAGCATTGCTGCCAGATGAATAAGCGAATTCTGGATCCATACCCAAATATTTGGTAGCGGTCAACAGGTTTTCTCCTGTCACATAAATTGTTCCTGAACGGAAAAAATTCCAAACTGGTTTGTCGAAATTATAGCTTAACGTAATACTCTTCATGCGTAGGAAAGAAGCATCTTCAATCCAACGGGAAGAGAAGTTGTTATTGCCGATAGCATCTCCATAGCTAGCGCGTGGAATATTGGTAACCTGTCCTTCTACATTCCAACGGTTGGTCACTGCTACACTTTGGTTAGAGAAAGAAGAAACTGATTCCAGTGTCCTTCTTACCGCATTGTATGCCTCATTCCCTTTTGAATAAGAAAATTCGGCCGCCAGTGCGAAATGCTTATAACGGATATTGGTATAGAATCCTCCAAAGTAATCAGGAGTGGCACTACCCAATGATACATAATCTTTAGAATCGATGCGTCCGTCATTATTCTGGTCTACATAACGTACATCACCAGCACTATATGCTTGATTACTGCTGTTGGTCAATGCGGCTTCACTCGCTTCCGCTTGGGTAGAGTAGACGCCATTTGCTTGCAATCCGTAAAATTCGTATGGATTTCCACCTACACGACTTACTATCATCGAACCATCACTATATTGAACTGTTTCCTGATCGTTTCCGCCCAATGATTTAATCTTACTTTCCGTGAAAGAAATATTACCTCCTACAATCCACTCAAAGTTACGCATACGGATGAGAGAAGCCTGCAATGAAAGTTCTACTCCGTTGTTATCGATTTTTCCGACGTTTGCATAGTAGGCAGATGTTCCGTAGATAGCAGATTTTCCAATGTTCATGATTACATCTTTGCTTCTGCCACGATAATAATCTACTCCCAAACTGATACGGTTTCTCAAGAAAGAGGCATCCAAACTTAAATTCATCTGCGAGGTTATCTCCGGTTTCAAATGTGTGTTCGGTATTTGGGTACGAATAATACCCGATACAGCCATATACGGTAAACTACTATAATAAGATTTTCCATAATTGGAAGAGAAGCGACTGTTTCCTGTCAGGCTGTATTCTGCACGCAAATCCAGACGGGTGATCCAATCCTTGTCTATAAGGAAAGACATATTCTTCGCCATCCATGTGATTCCGCCTGATGGATAAACCCGAAAATGGTTGGTGTATCTTCCGTTTGCGGAAGAACCGTCGATAGACATATTCAATGCAGCATTCAATACATGATTATAAGTATAGTCAACGTGACCATAAATATTAGCCCAGTTCCATTTATTCTGATAACCGTCGAAATAACGACCTATAGCATCAGCCGAACCCAGTACTTGATAGAAGTCATTGGTTGTGTTGCGCGCGTATGCCCCATCGTATTCCTGCAAAGTAGTCAAAATTTGCACTCCTGCCATAGCATTCAAAGCATGGCGGCTACTGAATTGTTTGTTGTAGCGCGCATTTAGGTTATAAAAATAATTAGTCGTTTCGTTTACGCCTTCCCGGATTGTATTTTCTTCAGTACCGAATGCGTCTGTAGTAGGAACGATAGTAAAATCGGTTCTGCCTGGAACAAAAATATGCTCCTTATTATAGTTGTAGTAAAGACCGAAGGCACCACTGAGAGAAAAACCTGGAAATATTTTATAATTGAAACCAGCTTTAACATTTACGTCATATTGGCGACTGTTCGCATCCAGATTATTGACAATAGCTAACGGGTTACTTACAGCAAAGTCCATATTTTTGCTGATTCCATAATAGTATTCAGAGTAAATCGGAGTAAATTCTCCGTTATCTACTTTCTGGTAGGGAGCAAGCAGTGGAGACTGTGCATAAGCAGCAAGCAAAGGGTTGGTACGAACATTCATCCCTTGTTCTTGATAATTACCGTTGATATATGCCAATCCGACGGTAGCATAGACTTCAAAATTCTTGCTGACCAAGAAGTTTCCGTTCAACTGTGTATGATAGCGGTTCTGTTGAGTACTTTTCAGTATTCCATCCTCTTTAGAGTATCCCAAAGACAAGTCGTATTTGGCGATAGCATCACCACCTTCTACTCGAAACAGATTTTCTGTCACAAATCCGCTCCGGTAGATTTTATCTTGCCAGTTCGTATTGTTATTGTAGTAGTTGGCATATCTGCTGTTGGTAGGGTCACTCATGAAAGGGAATTCGGTAAAGAACTCATCCATGTTCCCGAAATAACTCATTCCCATGTCTGATAGGAAAGAGCGGTAATCTATACCATTCAGTAAGGGCATACGTTTGTTGTTCCAGTTAATACCAAACTGACCGTAATAACTGATTTCAGTGTTCATGTTCTCCGATGTGGCACCATCCGTTTCAATCAGAATGACACCATTAGCACCCATAGAGCCATATAAAGCCGCTTCCGCACCTTTCAATACGGTGATATTTTGAATATCATTGAGGTTGTAAGCCTGAAAGATGTTACGGCTCAATCCATTAATCAATGGTGAATCATTTACGTCCGGTATATAAGGAACACCATTGATAACTACCAACGGTGCATTGTTACCCACGAAAGAACGTGTTCCACGAAGATTAATGAAACTTCCCTCTCCTGGCATACCGCTGCCACGAGTCACTTGCAAACCTGCAATCTGTCCAGCCAACGCACGGTCTATCTTCATACCCGCAGGTACGAAATCCTTTTTAGTGATATTCTCCGCAGATGTAGTCACTTCGTTCGTTTCAATACGGAAAGGCAATACTGTTGTTTCATTATATTTGTATTCCGATTCAGGAATCATAATGATCGTCATCTCCTTACGATTATCCACTGCTTGAAGCACTGTATAATATCCGGCAGCCCAAACTGAAATATTGGCTTTCCGCAAACTCTTGCATTCTATTTGAAATACTCCGTTCTTGTCCGTAGTGACATCTTCGCTTCCGGTGACAGACACCACCGCACCCTCAACCGGAATATTAAGGGTGGATAATACTTTTCCGCTTATTTTACCTTGTTCCTGCGCATACAGATCGACAGCAAATAGGCAAACTAACAGGGTGAAAAACAAAATTTGTATCTTTTTCATGTTGTCTTTATTTCATAAGATTAATAACAATCCTTGTTTGGTCGCAGACACCAATGATATAATGCTGCTTCAGATAAATTGGAACCTGATCCACTAAGACGTATTATAATTTCACTGGCTTCGTCGCCCGGAATAGTAACTGTACCTACAGCACCTCCATCACGATCATATTTTGATTTATTTTTAAATCCCTGCGCAACAGCTTCATCTATTCCTTCCGGATATCCACCTCCTGCACGATCATAGTGGTAAGCAGATGCATTATTAAGCACCGATTGTGAAAGAGTGGTTACAGGAATTTCTTCTCCATTCTTGATAATTGAAACGGCAATCGCCCCTAAAGTTTTCTTTTGTCTGAACCCCATGGTGAGTGTATATGTTCCAGGAGGAATCTTATAAGGAGTAGCTACGTAACGGGTTCCCACTGTTTCACCTCTAAACGGAGTATAATCAAGTGTATATGTTTGATTATCAACATCTGTCAAGTTAAAATAGAGCACTCTGTAATATATAGTGGGGAATCCTAATGCTGCCCATCCTGCGCAGTTCGCTTCATCCGTCTCACTAATCTTGTTAAATGAAAGATTGGTAGTCTTGAAATACGTATCTTTATCATCGGCACTCAGATATTCGTAATTTCTGAAAAGTTCTTTAAGGCGATAAATCAATACGTTAGTAGGTATCTTCATTTCAGTGACATGGTAGGCTATTCCGTTACTCATAGATATCGGGTTGTCAAGATCTACTTTCTGTACAGTCGTGCGCCATTGTTTACTGAATACAGAAGTCAAATCCTCATTGCTTTCAAAATCGGCTTTGTCATAGATCTTATTAAAGAAAGCCGATTGAAATATCCAGTTTTCCAGAATACTATCTGCACGTGTCATATTCCAGCTTTCCAGATTCTTCCGTGCTACGCTTAATGCGTTATTGACTACGTCATTGGACGGTATTAACATGGTAGCACTGAGATTTTCAGACATGATGTCAAACTTTACCTTTTCAAAATAAGGAGCTCTTACGGTAAATACCGAGTCATATACGGTATTGCCAGTATTGTCTACTCCTACCACTTTACTTGCGTCTCTGTCAAATGTCAAAACATTACGTGACAAGATCATCTCCCGGAAAATAGAATAATCTTCACCTAGATTTTCAATGATCTCATACATGCTTCTCGGAGCATTGATAGCCTGATCTAACAAATACAGATACCCATTAGTCAACTTAATTACCCGGGTTACAGTTGCATTGTTGAAACGAATACCGGTAGCCGCTCTTGTTTCGGGAGAAGCAACAGAAATATTCAGATACTTACCGCTCCACATCAAAAGACGTTGTCCGTCTTCCAGATTGGAAGGTGAGATAGAGGCATCAGAGATATAGGTCTGGGCAGTGTATATAGGATCATCCCCTACTGCAATGCTTGACTCCACTGCTAGAATGGTGTACATCTGTTCTTTCGCCAATAATTGGTCCACCATGCCCGTTTCGTTAAACAGCTGGTACATATTGCTTAAAGAGGATTCTTGAGCCAAATAATCTGTAAGGGATTCATTGACTATGGAAATCTCCGTATTATTAACCGTGCTGGCGTTTTGGGCATAATGCTCATCCCATGTGTCAGTACAACCGCTCCCTATCAATCCGATAAGGGCAACGCCGAGTATATATTTTCTTGCTTTCATGGTTTATTCGTCAAATATGGGTTCAAATTCTAAATAATCTAAGTATATACGATAGTCGGATTTATCACTAGCTGCAGGATCAGTCAATATCAGTCTGAATGTGTGAGTAGAGTTTTCTGTAAATTCTATCTCATCATAAATCACATCTTCATAACATCCCAACTTATTGCTTTTAAGAGTAGTGGTTGAACTGGTATACGGTGCACGTGTAACTGAATGTTCTCCGTCAAAGCTAAAAATCATTTGTCCTCCGTTACTTCCGCTGCTTTTTGTTCTAATAAAATCCATAGATGTAGCATAACCAAAGTGTAATGTTACTTTGTATTTTCCCTTGATAATAGACGGCGTTTCCATTGAGATCCAACCTGTATTACCAATGTTCAACATCAGAAAATCATAATTGCGGGCAGTTTTCCAGTCATTATTCGTCCGAGTAGTAAAATAGGTAATATTATAATATTTATCAAAAGCTCCTGATGGATTCTTTAGTTCATATTCATAACAATTGAGCTCTGAGATGTCACATTTCTTCTCTGCCGTTCCAAATGATTCCTGAAATTTAATCCCCTCCTCTCCATGACCGTCTGCAATCCAGTCTTTGATAGCAGAGAAATTACATACATCAAACAATACTGTTTCCGGTTTTACATCCGCAATCGGCAGGTAAGTGGAAACCTGATGAATATAGCCGTTCTTAGCTTGCAAATTACAAGCGTCTTCCACAAAGACAGCTTTATTTGCTTCGTCCTGATAGTTCAAATAGAATTTTCGATCTTCCTCTTGGCTTATTCTTACCACATTTCCTTTGCACGATGTATTCCATATCTTAGAAGTCGCATTTTCACTGTCGAAACTCTGCAAGTTGTTCAAGTCATAACTTCCGGTCAGAATATGATAGGCTACATATTTATACAATGCATTCTCCGGATTAGTATAGTCGCTACTTGCTCCCAACAGTTGTGTTAAATCAGCCAGATTATTGACACCTGCATCATGGAAGACATCGTCCGTTACAGCCAACAGTGTATAATTACGTTTCTGCTTGATAGTTTGTCCCTGATCATTTTTCAGTTCATCATAGATAATGTTCAACTCGGTTCCCCACCCCGTCGCATCTAAAGCGGACTTTAAGAGGGTATAAGGACGTCCGCTTTCGGATATCCGGGCATATACGCTTTCAGTAAGCGGAGTTAGCGTATTTCCCAATACATATACGTAACCGTTGGATACCGGATTTGCAAATTCAAGCACATGAGCTTCACTGTTCAGATAAACAGACCGCATACCACCACCGCCATTTTCCGCACTTCCGAATGATACCATCAAAACATCGTCAGAAACGGTTCTTTTAGCTAATGCACCTTCCTTCTCAATAAAAGTTGCTTGATTGATGGTATCTTGTATAATATGATAAGATACCAAATTACGCGCATATTCTGTTCCCAACTCTTCAATGGAAGAAACCCCTCTTCGGGTGTAAAACTCCTGTACGGCCGTATTGTTGGGGACGAAAAGAGTGAAGCGTTGGGTAGCCTGATTCACCGCATTGTATAAGTCCGCATATTTCATGATGTGAATCCATTCGGAAAAGTCTTCCGATCTGCTGGATAAATAAGTTGCGGCAGGCTGTGTGTCGAAGACCACGAAAGTGTCTCCATCATACGGATCATTGCAAGCTGCACATAAAACGATGAGCAGCATCCAGTATATTTTTTTTAATTTTTTCATCGTATATCGTTATTTAATTATTCATAATAAGGATTTTGTGTCAATAACGAGTTGTTGAATATATCTTCAGCAGGAATTGGCAGATACCAAGCATTATCATTATCCAGAACAGAACTCAGCCATTTATTTTCCGCTGTAAGGTTGTTCTCCATAATGATTGCTTTAAAGCGAGCTTTATACTTGAAGTTTTGCTGCTTGCCGTAGCGCAATAGGTCATACCAACGTTTGCCTTCTGCAGCAAACTCCATGTCGCGTTCATCCAATAGCATCTCCAATAACATTTCTTCAGTAGCTTCGTTGATATTGTCCGCACTGACTTCACTCCGTGGGTTTAGCTCTGAACGTTCGCGTATCTGATTAATGATAGACAATGCCTCTGTCCAGTTGGCGGAACCGCCGATACGAATCAGTGCCTCCGCTTTCATCAACATTACGTCTGCCATACGATAGATAATATAATTGGCATCCTGAATGGTACGTACGGCTTCCCGGTCAGCAACTCCCATTCCTGAATATTTCCAGATAATGCCGTTGTCCGGATAGCTAGCATAAGCAGTACCGGCAAATGAACCATAATAAGTGCGGCTTATTTCATCTCCTCTATGCTGTGTGTATTCTTCTATTAAGCGAAGAGTCATCGGCTCAGAATACATATATGAGTCTATTGTAACATCAGTGCCATAAGGGAAAACCTTGGATGGGCTTCCGCTTCCTTGTGCATAATTGGTTTCGTCATATTGTATTTCAAAGATAGATTCGTTACTGTTACCGGGATAGAACATATTGAACCATTGTCCGGGTGTCGACATAAATACTGGTCGCATAGCGGCTGTAGCATTAATTAGGTAATCAGCATACGTGACACATTCTTCGTATTCTTCTGCCCAAAGGCAAGTTTCCGCCATCAGTGCGTACAATGCCCATTTAGTGGCACGCCCTTTGGTAGCCCATGTTCCATCAAATGTTTCTTTGGCAGCATTAGTTGCTAACGCTGCACGTACATCGCTTTTTATCAATTCCAAAATCTCCGTTTCGGATGACTTGGCTACGTCATTAGGCATGGCATCGTCTACGTAGGGTTCGGTAATCAAGGGCACCTCCCGGAAGTTACGTACTAGATACAGGTATGACAGTCCGCGTAGGAAATAAGCTTCCGTCAGATGTGAGTTCATTCTCGATTCATAATAACTTGCATCTTTGTCCATCACGGTTGGTGCATATTTTAACACAGCATTCGCCATACCGATCACTTGGTAGAAGGTACCCCACTGAACAGTTGATGTACTGGGCAACACCTGAAAGTTCTGAATCAGACCGGTTTTTGTTCCTCTACCGGGAACAATGACGGAACTCCCTCTCAATTCTCCCCAGTTGATGATATAGGGGACACAAGTACGCAAACGACTGTATCCCTGTGCGAGAATGGCTTCCACATCTTCAGAAGACTCCCAGTACATATCGGTAGATTGCTTATCTTTGGGCAGAATATCAAGCCAATCGCTGCATCCGCTCATCAACAAACTTCCGGATAGTAACAATATAGTAAATATCTTTTTCATGTTCGTAGATCTTTTAAAAACTTAAATTAAAGCCGGCAACAAGCTGAATAGAAGCCGGTGTAGTAGCACTATCTCTGGCATATGTGTTTTCGGTCTTCACTTCCGGATCCTGACCGGTGTATTTAGTCCAAGTAAAGAGGTTGTATCCGGTGACATATACATCAATATTACTAAATCCCCAACGCTGAATTATTTTCTTCGGCAAACGATAATTGAACGACAAAGATTTCAAACGCAAGTAAGAAGCATCTTCCACAAAGCGGTCAGAGCCCAGTGTGTTGTATCCTTCTCCATAGAGTGCACGCGGAATATCTGTCTGATCACCTTCGTTGCGCCAACGTCTAAGGACAGCCGTACTTTGATTGTCAATTCCGCGCATGGACTCATTGTTTAAACGGGTAGAGTTGACTACATCCTGTCCATAACGTCCGTAAAAAATAGCAGACAGCTTAAATTGCTTATAGCTGACATTAACACCAGCACCTCCGGTGAATCTCGGATTAGAGTTACCTAAATAGACAATATCATATTGGTTGATGACACCATCATGATTTATATCCTCGTAGAGAGCATCTCCGGGAGCTATGGTAGCTGTTCCATTCCGCATAACAATCGCATTGCCGGAAATATCTTTCATCACGTTGCCATCGGCATCACGTGCATACGTGGCATCTTTATTTTGACAAACGCCTTTGTAGCGATAACCATAGAAAGAACCCATCGGACGTCCTTCTTCTCTACGGTATGCATATTCACCATTGTTGAAGGTATAGTTTTCTTCGGTATAGTTATCCGGCATTTCCGTAATCTTGTTCTCGTTGTGGGCGATGTTGAAGTAGAATCCAACACGCCAGTCTCTGTTTTCAAAAGGGACTGCATCAACACGGAATTCCCACCCTTTATTCGTCATCTTTCCAGAATTCATGTAGCTGACTTCATAACCATTTCCATAACCGATACTAGTTGGCATTTTAACTTTCTTTTGCAACAGATCTTTGATATATTTCTGATAGACATCGACCGTAAAGCGGAGTTTCCCTTTTAAGAAAGAAGCGTCCAGACCTGTATTATATTCAGTGGTTGTTTCCCATTTCAAGCGATTGAGCTGCATGGTGCTCGGGGTAATGGCACTCATATCCATGTAATTGTCACCGGAGGCGTATGACCCCAGATAGAGCGAAGCACCGGAGGCAGCATTTCCCGTCTGTCCCAAACTGAAGCGAAGTTTAAACTCATCCATCCAGTCGTTCGAGAAGTCCATGAATTTCTCATCTGCCAGATGCCAAGCGATACCGACAGTAGGGAACAGACCTAAACGTTCCGATTTACCCATAGTTGAGTTGCTCTCCAAGCCCAAAGAAGCATTGACGATATAGCGGTTCAGCAAAGTATAGTTCATTAAAGCTACCCCATTGATGCTACGTGTCTTAGAATCTCCGGAACTAATTTTACGTACGGCACTTCCGATAGTAGGGTCGGCAAGACCGGAAGAAGCATTACCGGAAGTTTCACTTCCATAGCTGGATTTTGTCGTTTCCACAGTACGGAACACGCCGGTTGCAATGATGCTATGCTTATCATTCCAATTTTTGCGGTAGATCAACTTGTTCTCCGTATTGATGGTCAATTGATCAGAAGAAGTATCCGTACTGCGGTTTGCATTGCTATCAGTCCAAGCAAGTCCGGTAGCTACTTGCGGCAAGAACATACGTCCTTTCGTATTACGGATATTCATGTTGACATTACCCCAGTAGGTTAGTCCATTCAATATGTTATATTCAATGTTGAAGTTCATCTTACTTTCCCGCTGGATGGTTTTGTTGACACTCTCATTCGCCATAGCGATAGGATTGTAGTATCGACTTTTCTTGCTGTCAAAAGCCGGGTCTAATGTGGAATTTTCGTTGTGATTGAAATACTGTGAAGTATAATTTCCAGTTTCATCGTCAATATAGTAAGGAGATTTGTTCGGTGCTTTGCGGAAAGCCTCTGTACGTACATTGTAATAGTTATTGTTTCTCGTAGATTGAACAAAAGAAAATTGCGTTGTGAAAATTAGCTTGTCAGAAAACTTGTAACGCACGTTCAACGAGGAGTTCAAACGGCTGAAGTCAGTTCCAACAGTCGTGCCGCCTTCGTCCAGATAGCCTAAAGAGAAACGATAAGTCGCTCTTTCACCTCCACCACTCATAGAAAAAGTATTTTCCCATGATTGCGTATTTCGACGTACTTCAGACAGCCAATCTGTGTTCTGGTTGTATTCATCAAAATAAGTCCAGTCCGGCTGATAACCGATCTCCGGAGAATTGTAAAGCATCTGCAGATAACTGGTAGAATTGGCAAGACCAATGTAATTGGCACTATTCCACAGAGCATCGGAAATTAAGGCTGAATATTGATTACCATCCAGCATCGGAATACTTTCCGGTTCAAACTTAGCGGAGAACTTGGAAGAGAAGCTGAAACGCGTTTTTCCCTGCACTCCCTGTTTTGTTTTGATGACCAACACACCATTAGCACCTTTGGTACCCCAAACAGCGGTAGCCGCCGCATCTTTTAAAACCTCAATAGATTCAATATCTTGCGGTGAAATATTCAGCAAGGCGCCCAAATCATCATTATTGATGGTCGAGAAATCTGTATTATCATCAATTTCAGCCGGATAAGGAACACCATCGACCACGATCAACGGCTCGGAATTGGCGTTCAGTGTACTTCCACCACGAATCTGGATAGAAGCACGTGCACCGGGGTCACCACCGCCTAATACAATGTCGACACCACCCAACTGTCCCTGCAGGGCATCTTCGATAGAAGTGACCGGAGCAATTGCTACCAAATCTTCCATGTTAACTTTCTGCGTGGCAGAAGATTGCTCTCTGGAACTGATACCCATATCGTTTCGTTCAATTCGTTTTCCCGAGATTACCACCTCATTGATTGACTGTGTATCGTCCTTCATGGTAATATTCAATTTAGTCTGACCGTTGTACTTGATTCGTTGAGTTTTCATTCCAATATAAGAAAACACGATGGTCAGATTATTTTCATTTGGTACTTTCAAGTTGTAGATACCGTCCATATTTGTGATAGTACCGCCTAATGAACGGTTTTGGGAATTAAGGATGTTAACGTTCACTCCCACCATAGGTTCTGCTGTCGCACCGAACATCTCGGTCACTTTACCGGACAGGACTTTAACTTGCCCAAAAGCTTCGCCGGCAGTTGCCGCGAATACGATAGCAATCAGTATGTATTTTAATAATTTCATAATCTCTATTTTTCTGTTAATCAAAAGACGTCATCAATCAGGTGGAAACAACCTTCTTCGTATGCAAACGGGAAATAGTTGTAGTCCGGAATCACATGACATTCTTTGTATCCTTCCAACTGGATACTCAGTGAAGTCCCATTATCTGTATAAATCAGTTGTGGCACAGTCGCTCCTTCTGTTTCTGCCGTACGTTCACTCCAATAACGCCCGCTCTTGAAATCAGATCCAATATAAGGATAAGAAGCTATCACATTTTGTTTGGCAGTCATGAAGTATGAGTTCAGATAGTTTGCTAATTTTGCTTTATCAAAGTCACCGGTCAACTCACCATTAGCATCAAATGAAGCGTTGGTTGCTCCCGGAATCCTATTATCCAATAACGCTTGTCTGATAGCTTCATTGGTAGGGATAAATGCGACAAACCGTCCTTTTAAGAAAATATTCATCAGTACTTGATTAGATATAATATCTGTTTGACGCAGTAATTGGGTAAAGCAATAATACGGATAATTCCTGTCCGCACAAATAGCAAGGTTGTAGTTCAAGTCACCACTTTCTGCCATAAATAGCTGATTACAATCAAAGCTGTAGGCACTGCCATTAGAGCCGTCTTTCAGTTTCGTAAATGGGAAGAAGACCTCTCCATTGAATTGAGGATTCAATTGCTGATTGAAAATAGCATTACAAGTAATTTCTCCGTCCTTAACAAACCAGAAGTTCCAACTGGACTGTGTAGGGATTACTTTCATTCCATTCTCCGGCAATTCACTTTCCTGACCACTAGGAATGCTAGCAGAGTGTAAATACATAATATTCTGTTTGGCAGAACTACTGATTTCTGACCAACCATCATCTCCCATTTCTTCCAATCCTTGAGTACTATAAACGGTTCTGATACCTGAAGCATCAAATTGGTCCGCAGTGGGAACAAGCATAATATATTTCACTAAATTAGATGTGTAAGAGGATATCAGGGAAGAACCTCCCAATGCATAAAGGAAAGAACGCGCATCCCGATATTGGAACAAAGGTCCTACTACAGACGCGAATGCACTCGGTTCCTGAATCTCGTTCATTCCATAGAGTGCACCGTTCACACACATGATTTTTTCGTTCAACATTGCCGGATTAATATTGATTGGCGAACCGAGCAAGGATTCCAGTTTTCCTGTTCCTATTTCTTCAGGGAATACCAATGAGCCACCATAGATAAACTGGTATAGAAAATAGTTAAGAGCCAATGGATCAACCTCTCCCAATGAAGAATAACCTCCGACTTTCCAAAAATTGTCGAAGAAATGATTAATGGCAGTGTTTGACGGTGCAAAGATGCTGTAAGCGGTAGCAGTCAATAACGTGAAATTTAGATAGCTGCTTGTAGGCCATTCGCAAGCAATATTCGGCAGACTGTTGTGCTGATATTGATAAAGTGTATCTACTCCGTATGCCGCAGCATAAGAGTTACTTAATGTATTATCGGCAATATATTCACCGAAAGAATCATATAAATTGAAAAAGATAGAATATTCATCTTGTTTCTTCAATTCGGTATAAATTGTTTCCAATGGTTCAATCACCCGGTCAACCGTATGAATATAGCCATTATTAGCAATTATTCCGTATTCTTTTACTGATGCATTAGATACATTGAAGCCATTGTCTCCTGTCCAAGTAGAGTTGGGATAAAAAGCTTCGTAGTTACTCTTCGCATCAATACCTTTCGTCTGGAAATAACGATAAGAGAATACCGGCAAATAGCGTTCCAAGTGGTATACCATAACAGAAGAACCTGTAGCAGTTGTCTCAATTGTTGGTGCGTCGCTGCTTCTTGTTCGGTGTTTGTAATACAGACCTGCAGCTACATTCTGCTCTTCTTCTGTTTCTGTGTTTCCCGTCGGACGGAAGTTAACCAGTTTTTCCTTATTATAAGAATAATAAAGTACGTGGTAACCTATTACTTTTTTTACCTCATCGACAGGCATGTCGTTAATAGTGGCATAACCTTTTTCGCTTAGATAGGCTTGGAAAGCGCTATCGTCTGGTGCCATAATAGTTAAGATTGCTTTACCTTCAAGCATTTGCTTGAAACCGGCAATCTCCACTCCTTGTAGGAAGATGGAATAGTTTCCGTGTTCACTAGAACTTAATACTTCCCATGCGTTGTCTGCCACCCAGTCGGGCACTTCGTAGTGCTCGTCCATATTGTCTTTACAAGCTATAAAGAGTAATGGAAGGCATAACAGCCAAAGCATTTTTCGTAAAAATGTTGCGTTTCTCATTGTTTGATAATTTATAAATTTCAAATATATTGCTTTATTCCTCAAAAAATAGTTCAATATCTAATGCATACTCGTGCTCTAGCATATAAGGATAATCAACATCAAATTCAGCATAGAAATCAGCATTAGTATGAGAACCACCGGGTTCATCTCTATTTATTGTTTCATTAAAGAAGACAGTGCCAAGCCCTGTACATTGCGATGTAACAGTTATTGTACATTTATTAAAACCGTATCCTCGTCCCTCATCTATTAAATATGATGTCGCCCATAAGTCATATAAAAAGGTTTAGAACGAACAAAATCATCATTTTTTAATAGTAAAACACTTGGATATGAAATGCAGTCGGGATCATCTATCCAATATAAACATTGATCAACCCTATCACCTGTATCGCCTCCATTAGCAGAATCATAATTGTATCTATACCCATTCAAAGTGTTAGCATAGACCCATGATTCAATTTCAAACTTCGTTGTATCTATATTAGCTTCTGCAAACGGCATTGCATTTAATTGGAGTTCAGACGTTTCTATAAAATAGTCTTCATTTCCACATGAAATAGTAGACAAGATTATACAAGGCAGACAAATAGCTTTAAAAAAATTGTACTTTTTCATAATATGATTTATAAGTTATTATTCACCGTATGCATCTTTCCAAGCCTTCTCGTATTCATTCGGGAATTCGAGTGAAAGAGCATAGTTCTCAATCATTGTGTATCCGTTTTCTGCAATCCGGACAGCATCTCCTGCATTATTTTTATTTAACCCCCATTTGTCCTCAAAATCATCAGGTATGCCGTCACCATCCGTATCCATTGGACCAGTTACGCTTACAGCAAATTCTACATCCCAAGTATTGGCAAGAGGATATTGGATTTCTAATTGCTGATTACGGAGAATCATACCTTTAGTACCTAACGAGGTTAATTCATCAATAATAAATGAATCAACATTATCACGTTTGGGTAAAACCGGTCCTACATTGTCCACTACCCAATGATAAGCTTCAGTGGCACTGGTTTTGCTAGAAATTTCCGGATGCAATGCATCCGGCTGACTTAAAAAGTTCATTGCACCACTGCAATAGGTACTCCAATTACCTTGCGTGAGTTCAATCCCGTTTAATGTACCATCTTTATCTTCATCATAAAAATTACCGATGCAATAAGAAGAAAATGTTCCGGTACCTGTTCCACCCGTAAATGGTTTGGTGGGATTCACTTGTTGATAGGTATCTACTAAGTAATCTCCACTACTACTTATTTGGTTAAAATGATATTTTGTTTCATCCTCAAACAGAGTCCTATCTGTTGTTGACGGATACGCTGTATTTACCCAAGTATAAGCCGGCCCTTTAATAAAATAATTATTTTCAATAACAGTATTGGAATCTCCAGAAGAATCACCTCCCGCATTATAAGCAGCCCCGTTTCCCCAATTATAGACTACATTGTTGATGTATTGATTTAATCCTTTGACTTTGAAGTTACGGGTTTTATTGTCTGCCAACAAATTGCGGAAACAGGTAATTCCACAGTCTATAGAAGTTTGCATTAACCCACCACAGGAGTGATTTTGGCATCCTTGAGCAATGATTGAATTTTGTATGGTACAATTATAAAGAGATTTGGATTGCTTCTCATTGTTGAAAGAGAAATTTTCATCTGTTGCCCATGTAAAAGAACAATGGTCATAAATTTGGTCATGACCGTGAGCTGCTCCTCCTGCATCTATTTCATCAGCACCATCAACTTGTCTGCCAGCACGCATACGTAGATAACGGATAATCACGTTATTAGCTCCACTAGAAGAAACTCTGCCATTATAAAGTACGATGCCAGGAGCAGGAGCTGTTTGACAGAGAACCGTCTGATTACTTAAGAACACAAGTACCTGCTTGTTTAAATCAATTTTACCTGCTACATTGAATACGATAATTCTACCTGGCTGACTGACGGCATCTCTCAACGAACCTGTACCGCTGTTGTTCGTATTAGTTACAACATAAACTTCTCGAGCATTACTAGCACGAGCTCCTTCAGAATTTCTACCATATCCTACTGCGCCCGGAAATGCCCGTGCATTGTCAGCAAAGACAGGAAATGCTGGACCAGAATTTGTATTTCCACCACTTTCTTCCTCCTCCAGATATGAACTGTGAGGATTGATGGCAGGATCTGCATCCTCCTCATCTACAGGTTCTTTATCCACGCAAGCCGCTAACGACGAAAGTGAAAACAAAAAGAAATATAAAATGCTTGTTAAGCATCTCACGGCAATTGGATATGCCTTTCTTTGAAAAGTTGCTGTGTTTCTCATTTTATATAAAATAATTAATAAATACTCATTTGATTAATAAATTAAATTCAAACCTAAAAAATTGTATATCCGTTGTCAAGTATACTTAATTATTTTGCTATTTACGTAATCAGTAGTTGAATATCTATTTTAATATTGATCCTCATCTTTATACGTAAAAATCAAGACTTTTTAGTTATTAAGGTACAATGCCCCATTGTGATGCATAAGCATCCTGAATTTCTTTGGTGTTGAAACATACAATCTCAATGTTGGGATAATAATCAATAGTAGCATCTATCCCAACTGAAGATTCGTCTAATTCATCTATGGGATACCATTCTGAATATTCTCCGTCATCCCATTCTACTCTATAATAAGCTGAATACCACGAAACTTCTGTTTCGCCAATCATAGTATCAATATTTGACTGTAATTTAGCCCATATACCTGTTATTAAATATAATTTATAGCCAATATCATCACCATTTGGTAATCTTACCATTTTATGCCAACTTACATTATTAACAGCCATTCCATTCCTATCTATAGAAAAGTCTTGTTCACAATACCCTTTATAACAATATTCTTTTTGAGTAGAATTATATACAATTCCAAGAACAAAGTCAATATCAGTTGGCCTAGCTGGTTCAAAAATGGATCTCCATTGATAATAAGTATTAACACTAACATTTCCGTTTACATAAGGACCTGAAGAACCATCGTCGTATGTTTCATCATAAAATCCTAATGTAATATCTAATGTGTAATCATTGTTTTCAGTATAAGGAAAATCTACATCAAATTCAACAGTAAAGGCTGAATTTGTGAAAGAAGAATCCGCTCTTTTAAGAATAATTCTATCGTAGAGCACCGTACTTGCTTCACCGTTCTTTAAGGTTACCAAAGCATTGCATAGTTCAATCGGATATGTATATGATTTACCATCATCAATTTCTATATTCAATTTAATTCGATGTTTTCCGAAAGGTATCAAGAAATTACCTTTTACATTCTTTCCACTTTGTGGATAAAGGCATCTAGTAAAATCTTCCTGATTATCAATATATACAAAACACTCATCTACATGATCACCCGTATTATACTGATAATCAAAATAAGGTTTTGTGAATAAATTCAGATTAACCATACATGTATTATCACTTGTCCCATCATTTAACAGTCCTTGCTGCACATCTCCTTGCACCAATGCAGTCTCTTCATATTCCATAAGGCCATTACCATCACATGAGATAGCAAACAAAGGAATAATTAAAAATAACATCGATTTGATAATTTGTTCTTTTTTCATGGTATTACATTTTATTAGTTCATTAATTGAAACAATAGTCGAAAATCTCTTATTATTTCTATCTTCTATATTATTTGTTCAGTTCAATACATCCCATAATGAAAGGGCCTGTTGCTTTAGCATCATTATCTCTCATTTTCTCTCCTATATAATACTCGAAACTACCGTCACGGTAAGGCTTACCACCTAATCCACCCACTTGGCAACATTTTGTCAATGTCAATGTTCCGTCCGAATTTGAGATTAGTAGTTTATCACACAGACCTTTAAAGGCCTTTTCTGCAATGGCACGATACTGACTATCAATATATCCTTTATTCACTGCTTTCATATAAGCATACATACATTGTGTCGTAACAGAAGCTTCCGGGAAATTACCGGTACGTGAAGGTTGATCAATCACCTGATACCATAAGCCATTTTTATCTTGGTATTTTGAAAGAGTCTCCGCTAATTCCTTCGTCCATTTAATCATATCAGCATAGCCTGAATGATCTTGGGGAATATATTCCAAAGCATCTACCAAAGCCATAAACCACCAACCAATACTACGTCCCCAGAAATTAGGAGAATGGCCAGTTTCCGGATCAGCCCAGCGCTGGCTCCGGTCCTCATTCCATGCATGATAATAAAGTCCCGTCTTGGTATCGTATGTATGCTGATGGCAGAGAGTGAACTGTTTAACAGCCTCATCAATCCATTCCGGACGATTAAATTCAGCTCCATATCTAGCCATAAAAGGAGAAGCCATATACAATCCATCCAACCACATCTGATTAGGGTATATTTTCTTATGCCAGAAACCTCCATCTGTTGTACGAGGTTGCTTTTTTAGCTGATCTATCAAATTCTCGATAGCCAATTTATATTTCTCCTTTTTGGTTTCCTTGTACAAATCAAACAGAACTTTTCCGGAATTTATATAATCCAGATTATAGGTTTCTTTCTTATATAAATGAATCTCTCCTTTGTCGTCTACCAAAGAATCAGCCCATGCCTCTACATAATCAAAGTACCTACGGTCTCCTGTTTTCTTCCAAACTTGTAACATCGCACAACAACCTACTCCTTGCGCATAACCAAAATACAGGCGTTTTCCATGATCCAGCTGCCACGCTTCCGGGAAACGACGAATTTCCGAATCGGCAAACAGACGATAATAAGTGTCGGGAGCAAAAGTATCCGTACGGAAAGGAACTGCCGGAAGTCCGGCTTTATTAAACAGATTCACTCTAAAGAAAGTCCCATAACCGTAGCGTACAGCTACAGGTGCAGAGACATAAGTTGAAGAAAGTGTTATCGAATTTCCATTAATCACAGCATCAGCCGGATAAAACCGCGCATCATTGCCGGCAATAAAAAATCCTTTTACCGGTTCATTGCCGGGTGTCTGCAGGCCACCTTCCGCAAATTCAAAATCTAATGTAATTTCTCTCCCATTCACTTTCATTGATTTGTAGAGAGGTCCTGAATAAACAATCTTTTTACCATATTGCTTTGCTAATGCCCAAGCTGCCAGCCGTTCGCCCGGTGCAACTTTATTTCGTGGATGTATGTCGGTAGAATCGGCTGCATCCGTCACTACTGCCATACCAATATTTTCAAGTCCACTTAACCATGTTTTTAATTGTGCTTCACGAATACCTGCCGGTTGCTTGTAATGTGGTGCAATCTGTACGAAATAGAAAGGCATATCCGGCTGATTCCATTCTTTCCGCCAACTATTAATCAGGTTAGTAAATACTTCCTGATATTTCTCATAACGAACAGAGTTGGATTCTCCCTGATACCAGATATCTCCTTTTACAGTGTACCCTACCATAGGAGCAATCATGCCATTCCACAAAGTAGCCGGAACCTTACACTTATCTTTTTCCCTACTCACCCTTTCTTTTGAATATTGTTTTAAGACATCAGCATACAGCGGATTGTTTTCCATCACTTTCATACTTGTCCAAGATTCAGCATGTGTTCCTCCCCAAGTAGACTGAATTAATCCAACCGGTGTACTCAATTCTTTATACAATTTACGTCCAAAGACAAATCCTACAGCAGAAAAGTCTTTCAGATTCTCCGGATTACAAACCACCCACTTTCCAACGCAATCTTCTTTCTCACCATCAGGTGCCAGTTGATGCTCTACATGAAACAGGCGGATTTCCGGAAAATCAGCATCTTTCATTTCTTCCGCTTCATTCAACATTCCTGTTTTCCATTTCACTTGCGGATTACGGGCTACGGGAAATTCCATATTTGACTGTCCCGTACAAAGCCAAACTTCACCTATTAATATATTATTGATCCGGATCTTATTATCACCTTTCAACATTACAGATTGTCCGGAAGTAGCAGCCGGTGTTTGTATCATCAGTTCCCAATGACCGTTTGCTAAAGCAGTCACCTTGTATTTCTTATGATCCCATGAAGTCTTTACCAAAATCTTTTCTCCGGGACGTGCTTTTCCCCAAAAACGTACTTTCGCATTTTGCTGAAGTACCATATTATCTGATAATATAGAAGGAAGTTGTATATCTGCATGAATACCTATTGGAAAGAAACAGACCAATAACCACAGACAAAAAATAATTCTACAGAATTTCATTGTATTTTATAGTTTTAGATTCAATATTTTACTGAATAAGCACATGTCAAAGATACCGCATTACATGGTAGAGTTAAAGAAAAGGAATATGGAGAATTCGACTTTCTTATGTAAATTCATATGTATAAAGCCCATCACACGCCTATTTTGTACGATTTTACAGGCTATGTACGATTTTCCAGTCTTTCTACCATTCTTTTTTAATTCACTTTATTTATCTCAACCTTTCTCATAACCAATGCATCAATAATATCTTCATCTATCTTCACATCTTTTTTAGCCGTAATAGTCAAATTGTCAAAACAGAAATTGGATAATTTATATTGTTTTGATTTCTCTACAGCAAAAAAGGAATCACAATCCAGATGAATATTACGCATTGTAATATAGCTGGAATACGAGACTGGCATATCCTTGCGATCTTTCAAATCATAAAACTGTGTCCAAGGAGCAATAAAGATACAATTGCGGACATTTCCTTTTATATCTTCAACGAGGATGTACTTATATTGTTGGGGAGTATCCGGACGCATTTTCAACCACAACAGGCGTTTAGCCTGATCCAAATTACAGCGTCGAAGAATTATATTATGATTATATATCGATTCGCTACCGCAAGTCAGCACTCCGTGACAGAATCCAAAAGTACAGTCTTCAATGATAATATCACAATTGCCACCATTATCGGGATTTTGATCAGCCCATGGTCCTTTGCCGCCTTTTAATGCAATTGCGTCATCATTAACCGACATATAGCATCCCTTGACAAGTACATTTTTACATGCATCAATATCGATTGCATCCGTACTTGGAGCCTTTACGGGAGAAGAAGGTGAAAAGATATGCAAATCCAAAAGTTTTACACTATCACACTTATAAATGTGAGTTGTCCAAAACGGAGAATTAACAAGTCGCACATCTGAAACTTGTACATTATTGCTATGAGATATATGAAGTAGACGAGGACGCAATTCATCCATATTAGTACATTTAGGAATAACACGCCTCCGCAACCAGAATGACTTCCAATATCGTTCACCGTTTCCATCAACTTTTCCTTTTCCGGAAAGGGTGAAACCATCTACCTTATCAACATTAATCAAAGCTGAAAAGTACTTTAGGTTCTGTCCCTCCATCCGTGTTTCTATTACAGGAAAGTTGCTAATATCGTCACTACCTTTTAATATAGCTTTCTCTTCCAAATGCAAGTGTGTTCCCGGCTTAAAGAACAGCGCACCACTAAGATAAGTACCTTCAGGTATAACAATGACTCCGCCTCCATTATTAGACGCCAAATCTATAACAGCCTGAATTTTCTCTGTCTGTAACAGTGTACTATCATTCACTACTCCATAGTCGGTAATCAAGAAACTCTTTCCTAATCCATTTATATCAGTTTTTTCATTTTTGTAAAACCAATCCGGTATAATTTTACCATCGGGAAATTTTTCCTGACTAAACAGTTGCAGACTGCAACATGTCGCTACTATTAAAAATGCTGACTTTATCATTTTCTACTGCTTATTACTTTTTCCGCAAAAGTACCGCATCTTCCCATTCACCCCAAGCCTAAGGATATGGAGATATTGATTTTCTTATGGAGTTCTATGCAAAGGATTCAAATACTACTTATCCATATACAATATTCCATATCCGGATACACTTTTATATATACATAGAACCAGAATAAAAACGTTATGTCCGAAATAAAAAAGCACATCTTCTTTATAAAAGAATAGAATTTCGTGATAGTAACGTCCATTTCATTTACTTTCTATAGTAAACTCATGATAAAACATATTTTATCATATATCAAAGAAGAAAAAAATTAACTCTTCTTTCATAATCCTCTTCAACGTTCTTAATAAATTATTGAGGAGTTTATTATAAACGGTACCCAAGTTTATTATAAATGATAAATTCCGACTTTAAAGATATAGCGGTCTTTTTTTGCAACAAAAAAGGCTGCAAACCCCATAAAGATTCGCAGCCTCTGGCTCATACAGAAACTCTCACAGTTTAACTACTGCAAGAGTTCCCTAATATATTGTCATCATATTGTACTATTTTCTTTTTCATTCTTTTTAATGATACCTTTTACTCATTGATATTCACACCTACAAATATACAACATAAAAAAGGGTTTGTCAAGAGCAACCTGTCCATAAGAAGAATTATATCATAAGATTCGATCATTTACTTTAAAAAGTCATTAACCAAGCCTTCAGCTCTATCAACATTTCATTGCGGAATTTAAAACTATCTTTCATTCCCCATCCATGCCCACCACTGGGATAAATATACATGGCAGCCGGTATCTCCTTTTCTTTCAAAGCAGAATAGTAACGAATAGAATTCATAGGTACCACGCCCCTGTCATCATCGGATAAAGCTATAAACGCTCTTGGTGTAAGCGAATCCACCTGATACTCATTACTAAATTCCTTTTTCAATTCCTCCGTTGCTTTTTCACCTAGAAACTGTCTGCACGATCCACCATGCCCGTATTTAGGTTCCATCGAAATTACCGGATAAAAAAGAATCTGAAAAGCAGGACGAAGTTCTTCGGAAGCATGCGTAGCCACTGTAGAGGCCAAATGACCACCTGCCGAAAATCCCATGATACCAATGCAATCAGGATTAATATTCCATTCAGAAGCATGTTCTTTCGCATAACGAATAGCTTCGTATGCATCCGACATGGGAACCTCCCGATTACCATTAGGCATACGGTACTTTAAGACAATAGCTGCTATTCCCTGTTCATTGAAAAACGGTGCCCAGTCATACCCCTCGTGAGCCATTGCCAAATGCCCGTATCCACCTCCCGGACATATAATAACAGCTCTCGCCGGCTGTTGAGAAGCTTTCGGCAAATATACCCGGATACTAGGTTTGAAATTATTCTTTTTATCATCATATCCCTGGGCTTCCATCCCATTCGTATTGGGTAAGCCGTTTTGCCACAAATCTATATCAATAGGCGAATCCTGTTTTTTCATAACTTTGTCTTGTGCATTCATAGAAGTACAAACAGTTGTAAAGCAACCGCTTAAAAGTAATATTTTACAAAAAGAAATTAGTCTCATACTATGCTGTTTTAGTTAATCTTATTCTTATGAATCCTGCGGAGAATCATTATCATTACTCACACCACGCTGATAGACGGACGGTGCTACTCCGAATTGAGCTTTGAAGCATTTACTGAAATAGAAAGGATCGCTGATACCCACCTTATAGGAGACTTCTGCAACCGTCAAATTATCTTCCGACAGTAACAACTCGGCTGCTTTCTTCATGCGCACAACACGTAAATATTCATTAGGCGAATATCCCGTTACTCCACGCAGTTTCCGATAAAATACGGTTCGTCCCAACTTCATCATCTGCGCAAACTCATCAATAGAGAATTCAGGCCGGGCGAGGTTCTGTTCAAGGATGGCAGCCAACCGATCTGCAAATTCTTTATCTCGGTCAGTAGTACACATGGCCGGACGCACAATACCCGGTTCACTGGAGAACTTCTCACGCAATTTATCGCGCTGCTCGATCAGGCGGAACACACGTGCCAACAACAATTTTACACTAAACGGTTTGGCTATGTAAGCATCCGCTCCGGCTTCTATACCTTCCAGATGTTTCTCCGGCGAACTCAAAGCAGTCAGCAGAATGATAGGAATATGGCTCGTATCAAAATCCGATTTCAGCTTCTTAGTTACCTCAAATCCCGTCATTCCCGGCATCAGAACATCACAGATAATCAAATCGGCATCATACGTACGTGCCTTCTCAAATCCGGATGTACCGTCAGCAGCAACTTCTACTTCGAAATAGGCTCCGATTTCCTCTTTCAAGAATTCACGAATATCATTGTCATCTTCAATAATCAAGACTTTCCGTTTATTCAGAGGAACAGCCAGTTTTTCCGAGTCAGGAAGTTCTTCCGAGAGCTGCAACAAATGATGCGCATGTCCGTCCGCCTCTTTCAGCAGTACATTGCCCGGGACAAGGAAGTCTTTCTCCGAATACACCGTCTTATCCGTCGGAATGCATACGGTAAATACAGAACCACCGCCTTCATTATCCTTATACTCAATCGTTCCTTTATGTACCTGAACTAGTTCATGGCTCAAATGCAACCCTACACCGATACTGTCACCGGAGAAGTTACTCTGCATAAATCGTTTGAACAATTCGTTCTGCTTCTCTTTAGGAATGCCGACTCCCGTATCCGAAACCTGAATCTGCAAGGTTTGCTTCCCTTCGTCCACATTCACCGAGAGAATAATTGTTCCGTTCGAAGGAGTATATTTAAAGGCATTTGAAAGCAGGTTATAAGTCACCTTATCCAAATTTCCTTTATCAATAAACATTTTATAGGACGGCACCGAAGGCAGGAAACGGAAATTCATATTCTTTTGTTCCGCTACATCTCCGAAGCTCAAAAATATTTCATAAAGGAAAGAGATGACATCCGTTTCCTCTAAAGAGAGTGCCAGCTTATTATTCTGCATCTTTCTAAATTCCAGCAACTGATTGATAAGCCTCAACATACGCTGCGTGCTCTTATCCATTGTTTTCAGCGGATATATCAATTCACGCGGGATATCAGTCACACGTTGAATCTTCTCCAATGCTCCCTGAATCAAGGTAAGCGGAGTACGGAATTCATGAGAGATATTGGTAAAAAACACCAGTTTATATTCTGTCAACTGCTTTTCTACATTGATGCGGTTACGCAAGCCGTTAAAGTTACGAACGATACGGAAAGCAAAGTACAAGGCTATGATTAATAACAGCACATAACCCAGCATTGCCCAAGTCGTTTTCCAGAATGGAGGGACAATTACAATTTTCAGTGTAGTCTCGCTATCATTCCAAACACCTGATCCATTGCTCGACTTGACGTGAAGTATATAAGTTCCCGGATTAAGATACTTAAACGAAGCAAAATTCAGAGGAGAAGGAGCACTCCATCCCTGATCGTAATTTTCCAGCCAATACATATATTTGGTATGACCGCTATCCGAATAATCAAAAGTAGAGAAATCTATCAAGAATGAGTTCTGAAAAAACTTCAGGGTTATTTCGTCCGAATAAGCCAACGATTGCTTTAACGGAGAGTCCTCCATCTGCGGATTCATCTGGGTTCCATTGACATATAAATCCGTGAAAACAACCGGGGAGAAAGTTTCGTTATCCTGTATCTTTTCAGGATCGATCACTATTAATCCGTAGTTTGTGCCAAAAAGCAGTTTTCCATCTTCGCGCATACAAGCACTATTCTCACTATACACATTTCCCAATGTATAGGAAGAAAAGAAATAGTTTTCAAAAGAATGGGTAGTCGGATTAAATTTGGAAATACCATATTCGGTGGCAACCCAGAGATTCCCCTTTTTATCTCCCAGAATAGACTGGATTACATCGTTAACCAATCCTTCGGAAGTTCCGTAATGTTCATATTTCAAAGAGCAATAGTTATCCTGCGGCTCACAAAGATTCAGTCCCGAACCGGACGTACCAATCCACATCCGCCCTTCCGTATCCCGATAGATACACTTGATTTCATTACTGCAAAACTTTCCGTTTGTATAACTGAAAAGATGATAATTATCAGCATCTGCAATCAATGAATCCGGATGAAAAATACAAATACCCTCACTGGTTCCTACCCACACCATCCCATTTGCGTCTTCTTCTATCACACGCACCATTCTCATCCCGAATGTTTGCTGGAAGAAATGACGGAATTTATATTTACCGTCGGGAGTAGGTTCAGCCAGTTCCAGCCCACCGCCAAATGTTCCTATCCACATGCGGTCTTTACGGTCGCGATAAATGGCAAAAACGTTATTATCGGATAAGGCTGTCAAATCAGAAGGATTATTATAATACCAGGTGTCCCCCACTTTGAGACCATTTCCACGAGTTCCCATCCACATTCGTCCCTGTTTGTCTTCGGTGAGAGCATAGATATTAGAATGGAAATATTGATTGGTCATTTTCGAATGAAGGCTCGAATCAAAGGTGTATAATCCCCCCTTACGCGTACCTACACAGATATCCCCATTAGACATTCTGGTAAGCATACGGATGGTGTTCGACCGGTCGAACAAATCACGGGATTCGGGATAGATACGGGAAGTTCCTTCATTCAATACGGAAATACGGGACAAGCCTGAATATTCCGAAGCTACCCAGATGCCACCGGCACGATCTTCCATCACATATTGCAGGAAATCCGAACTGATATGACTCTGGTCATTAATGTTCGCCACAAAATGCTCCAGTTTATCTTCGGCGGTATTATAAGCGAAAAGCCCATTTCCATAGGTCGAAATCCAAATAATTCCCCGGGAATCATGGACGATATGATAACGTTCAAAGTCGATATAACTTATCTTATCCTGGGGAATCAACTGGAAATCCTTACTCTCTCCGGTTTCGGCAAGCACGTATGTAAGCCGTCCCGTATGATTGTATATCCAATAATCTCCACGATTATCACGTATCAATTCTCCCTTTTTAATATTCAAACGAGGATCTGCGGCCATCTCTCCGGTAGCAAACTTATAAGTATATACTCCGGTAGTAGTCAGGATCACCCACTTATCTTTCAACAGGAAATTTCCGGTTGGCGATGTCGCCCCTGCCACAGTGGCAAGAGAAGCCAACTTTTGCATCTTTTGAGTAGTCTCCTGATAATAATAGATATCTCCATCTGCTGTAAGGAAATACATATCGTCCTTATAGGACAGCGAAGAAGTGAAGTGGATTAATCGGTCTTCTATCCGATATTGTCCGTTGGAGACAGAAACCAGTCCGCATTGAGTGCCGATCCAGATACGGCCACTGGCATCCTCATTCACAAATTTCACCCGGTTATCCGGCAGGTTTCCACGTTCGGTCCTGAATACGGTAGATGTCATCTCACCATTTTTCTGATGTACCATCTTCCGGCAGCCATTTCCCGAATGGGAAAGCCAGACATCTCCGTTAGCAGCGACAAAAACCGTTGAATAATTCTGCCTTAACTCGCCACAACCGGTATAGTCCACAAAACGGGCACGTTGCAAATCATAGCAACTATATAATTCAGGTGTAGTAGAAATCCACAAAAAACCATCTTTATCTTCTGTCAGATCGTAAATACGGTTGTCTGCCAAAGATACCTCATCACCGATTTCCGGACGGAAAGTGAGAAAAGAGTTGCCATCATAACGACTTAACCCGTTCAAGGTAGCCAGCCACAAAAAACCTTTACTATCCTGATAAATATATCGAATAGAGTTATTGGGAAGGCCGTCACTCGTTCTCATTTGTGTAGAACGAAGCTCAATTGCACTATAAGCATTCAACACAAAACTAACAAGAAAGGTAAAGATCAAAAGGTGTCTTTGCATCATATAGATTCCAAGATTAATAATAAATGTTGGACAAAAATAGTCAAGATAGTTGAGATAATGAAAGAAACGGCTCACCTAATTACTAAAAAATCAATCCATGTGGAATACTTCCGGCAAAGGAATGGACACCGGTGAGTTGTCCGGATTCACTTCCATGATATCCGCCATATAGTCCCACCATTTCTGCACAATCTCCGTATTACCCAAGTCCTGCGAACCGGCCTCACCTTCCGTTTTCTGGAAAGCAAACAGGATATTGGTCTCCTTATCCCAATAAATCGAATAGTCTGACACTCCGTTTTTGGAAAGCAATGCTTTCAATTCAGGCCAGATGGCAGCGTGTCTTTTCTCATATTCAGCTTCACATCCGGGTTTTAAATACATTTTAAAAGCTTCTCGTTTCATGGTTCTATCTATTTAAAGTTAATCTTTCTTTTCTTCTGTATCGATGGCAAAAATAGGTGCAGTCGTCTTCTGTTTCACCTGATAATACTGAACGGCACTGTCATTCATCTGCGGGTACTGATTCTTCAATAGAGAGATCATTTCCGCACCTGCCCAAAGCACTGGTCCGTATCCATGTGCCGCATATACATTGACCGGACGATAGTAATAAAAAGCAGGATCGAAAGCCATCCCCGTACCCACACAAGTGCCTTCCACCTGACCTTCCGCATTGATCTTACCGGCCACGGCATGCCATCCCAAATGAGCGACAGGTCCATAAGCAATGGCATCAATCCAGCCTTTATTGATAGCATGCGCCAAACAGTATACGTAAATAGCCGTAGCAGACGTCTCCAGATAAGAATCATTCCGGTCGAGCAATTGATGCCAAAGCCCTTCTCCACTTTGCAAGGCAGTCACTCCGCGTACATGAGCCCGGAAATAATCCATCACTTTCGCACGTTGGGGGTAATCTTCCGGCAATACATCGAGCAATTCGCATGCTGTCAGCATAGCCCACCCATTGGCACGCGCCCAACAAAAGGCAGGATGATCGGTACTGCTTTCTACCCATCCATGACGATACAATCCTTTTTCAGGGATAAACATACGGTCGGCAAATTGCAGGAATTGTCTGACAGCCTCCGCCAGATATATCTCTTTTTGAGCCTTGTCATAACGGCTCATCTGGGCTACTGCGGGAATCCCCATAAACATGTCGTCCAGCCAAAGTGTATTATGTTGCGGACGATTGCGGGCAAAAGTACCATCTGCCAACCGGTATTCTTTATTCTGAATAAAATCAAAATAGTTCCCAATTAATCCGTCTACAGGAAGTGAGCGGTCTTTCACACGGACTTTCACCATCGCTGCACACACAGCCCCGGCATCATCCAGAGCATGAGGAGTGAGGATTTGCAGCAATTGAGGGTCTGTTGTGCCTTTCTCTTCGTACACACGCTTAAAATGAGGCGCCACTTCCGCCAGAAAGCGGAAACGGTTCTGCACATAATCCATGTAACGTTGATCGCCCGTAGCTTCGGCAGCTGCTATCAAGGCTGAATAGGTTACTCCCCATTCGTAACTTGCCAGACGGAAAGCACCACGTTCCAGTTGCGCTTCCTCTCCCATCGTGGTGTAGTCGGTAATCAGTTTACCTGTGTTCTTATCTACCACGCGTGCCGGAGTCTCCTTATCAATATAAGCAAATACACGATCTATATCTTTCTTGACCTGCCCGGGTGTCAGGTCACCATAAGTGCCCTGATAAGCAGGTTGCAGCAAATGCAAAGGAGTATTTGAATCATTCACTACCGTTTTCTTTTTCTGTGCACTAACCGGCAAAGTTGCCAGCAATAAAGCAATGGTTATGATACGAATATTCATAATCTATTTTTTAGGTATTTTACATCCTCTGAATACAGTGCCCTGAAGCTCCGGTCCGAAATAGAATCCGGGCTGTGTAGGCTGATTATAAGCCACATTCTGGGTAGCGATACTTATACGATAAATCGGATCTTCGAGGAAAGTATGAAAACGATAGTCGGTAGGAATAGTGGAGACGTAAAGCCGTAAAGCTGTATTATCAGCTGTACGCATCAGTATTTCTTCGCGCCAGTCACCTACGATATCTCCCTGAAGGCAAGGATTCGCTTTGGTTCCATTATTGGAAAGAGTTCCCTCAAAAATGGCTATGCGCTCACACACTCCTTTTTCCCAATTATATTTGCTGACCATATTTCTATCCAACAATTCACGCAACAAATCTCCATCCCACCAAACAGCCATATTACAGGATAAACCTCTTACCCGGTCTTTTACCACCTCTCCTTTCACATTCCTTATTCCTCCGGAAGCAACAGACCACATTTCAACGCCCGGTTGAGTCGGGTCAATATCAGCTGCCATACAACGCCCTACATCTGTATTGTCTTTAATCTGAAATAGAACTTCTCCGGTAGCTGCATCCCGATAGGTAGAACCATCACGTTTATTTTCATGACAATCCCATACTTGCAGCCCTTTACGAGAGGGGTCGAAATGAGTCAGATGAATGGCATCGCCGTGTCCCATTTCCGTGGTGTAGAGTCCTTTACCGTTATGGTCTATGGCGCATGAACCGTAGATGATCTCATCGCATCCGTCACCGTCCACGTCACCTACCCGCAGGTTATGGTTTCCTTGTCCGGCATAATCTTTACAACCGGGATTATTACTGTCGAATACCCAACGTTGTTTCAGCTCCTTTCCATCCCAGTCAAAAGCAGCCAAAACAGTACGTGTATAATATCCACGACACATCACTACGCTTGGGTGTATGCCGTCGAGATAGGCAACGCAGGCCAGAAAACGGTCGCTGCGATTACCACGACTGTCTCCCCAACCCATCAAGTCTCCTCTTACGGGCACATAATCAATTGTTTGCATCGCTTCTCCTGTCAATCCGTTAAAAACTGTCAGATATTCCGGTCCGGTCAGGATACGTCCTTGTTCATTCCGATAGTCAGCCTGCGCATCCCCAATCACTTTTCCTGTTCCATCCACCGTTCCGTCCGCGGTCTTCATCACTACTTCCGCTTTGCCGTCACCATCGAAATCGAACACCATAAACTGGGTGTAGTGTGCACCGGCACGTATGTTACGTCCCAGATTAATACGCCATAATAGTTTTCCGCTCAACTTATAGCAATCAACATATACTTCTCCCGTATAGCCGTCATGTGAATTATCATGTGCATTACTCGGGTCCCATTTCAGAATAATCTCATATTCGCCATCACCGTCCACGTCACCGATACTGGCATCATTCGGAGCATAAAAATAGTTTTGCCCTGACGGAGTCGTACCATCTTCGGGGCGGTTCAACGGAATATTCAGATAACCCAATGGGGCATTTGCCGGTAATTGATAGCTACTTTCCGTTTTACCTTCCCTTGCTTTCACGGTATAAAGTACAGATTCTGTCCCTGCATAGGTATCCTGAAAGAAAGTGGCATCCTTCAACGGGTGTTTGTTTATCTTTTCATCGTTCCTATAAATATCAAAAGATTCATTCATCGGGTCGGAAGACAAATAACGCCAGGAAACAGCCACAGTAGACGGATTCTCTCGGATAGCAATTACACCACGTCCCAGACGTTCGCGTTTCAACTTCGAAAAGTCATAGTTTGGCTGGGCTATCGAGAAGATAGCTATCAGGCAGAAACTAAAAAAAAGAGTTATGCACTTCATAGTTTTATCGATTAATCAAATTACAACACAAAAGTAAAGGACGCAGCCCATTGATAAAATAGAATATTGTACAGATATATGTAGAAATCATCATTAGACGTACTTTTAACACTATTTTCTGTCGTCTCGTGAACGAATTTAAAGACATTTGCACGGAAATCCATTGAAAAAGAAAAGAACGTCTCTTACCTTTGCCATAGAAATTAGTATAAACAGCAAATTAATAAAACAGAACTATTGTACCATGAAGAAACCACTATTCTTACTCTTTACAGGATTGCTTCTTTCTTGTCTGATACCAGTCCATACGGTCGCAGCACAAGAACTCCCGACACAAAAAGAGACTTTAGAGAATATCATAAAGGTTAATGACTACTTTATGAAAAAGTATGCCGATTACACTACTCCCAGTTTTTACGGTCGTGTACGTCCCAGCAATATATGGACGCGTGGTGTATATTATGAAGGATTGATGGCTCTCTATTCTATTTATCCGCGTGAGGATTATTATAAGTATACTTACGACTGGGCCGATTTCCACAAATGGGGAATGCGCAACGGCAATACTACCCGTAATGCGGACGACCATTGTTGCGGACAGGCGTACATTGATATCTATAAAATCTGCCCGTCAGACCCGAACATGATTCGGAATATCAAAGCAAGTATCGATATGGTGGTGAACACCCCGCAGGTGAACGACTGGTGGTGGATTGATGCTGTGCAAATGGCAATGCCTATCTTCGCTAAATTCGGAAAGATGACCGGAGAACAGAAATACTACGATAAGATGTGGGATATGTACTACTACACACGCAGCCAACACGATGAAACGGGTATGTTCAACCCCAAAGACGGTCTGTGGTGGCGCGATCAGGATTTTAATCCTCCATATAAAGAGCCGAATGGCGAAGATTGCTATTGGAGTCGTGGAAACGGATGGGTATATGCTGCCTTGGTACGTGTATTGGATGAAATTCCTTCTGACGAGAAACACCGTCAGGACTATATCAATGATTTCCTGACCATGAGCAAGGCTTTGAAGAAATGTCAGCGTGAAGATGGTTTCTGGAATGTCAGTCTTCACGACCCGACGAACTTCGGAGGAAAAGAGACTTCCGGTACAGCCTTATTTGTTTATGGTATGGCTTGGGGAGTCCGCAACGGATTGCTCGACCGTAAAGAGTATCTTCCCGTCCTTTTAAAAGCATGGAACACTATGGTGAAAGATGCCGTACATCCGAACGGATTCCTGGGATATGTGCAGGGAACAGGCAAAGAGCCTAAAGACGGACAGCCGGTTACTTATAAGAGTGTGCCCGACTTTGAAGACTACGGAGTCGGTTGTTTCCTGCTTGCCGGAACAGAAGTTTATAAATTAAAATAACATACACAGTTTTTTCATTAGGTTTAAAGATAATCATTCATTAGGTTTAGTTAGAGGTTAGTTAGTAGCTAGTTCCCTCACTGACTGTTTAGACACCGGTCAGTGAGGGATTTCAAAGAAAACAGATTCATGAAAAACAAATTATTCCCGTATACATGTTGGCTGACAGCCATTACGTTCAGTTTGCAACTGCAAGCGCAAAATAAAGTTTCCGCTCCCATGGCAGATGTCAATCAGGTGGTTGACAACACGCTGGATAGCCTGAATAAAGCACGTACCTCGCGACCGGAAGCCGGTTCCAGCCGGAAAGGTGACAACCCTGTTCTGTTTCTGGTAGGTAATTCGACCATGCGTACCGGAACTTTAGGCAATGGCAACAACGGACAATGGGGATGGGGCTATTTTGCTGGTGAATATTTCGATTCCAACCGGATTACTGTTGAGAATCATGCGTTGGGAGGTACCAGCAGCCGTACTTTCTACAACCGTCTTTGGCCGGATGTAATCAAAGGTGTACGCCCCGGAGACTGGGTTATCATCGAATTGGGACACAATGACAATGGTCCTTATGACAGCGGACGTGCCCGCGCCTCTATTCCGGGAATCGGCAAAGATACGCTGAACGTAACCATCAAAGAGACCGGAGTGAAAGAAACCGTATATACATACGGGGAATATATGCGCCGTTTTATTCAGGATGTAAAAGCAAAAGGTGCTCATCCGATCCTATTCTCGCTTACTCCCCGCAATGCCTGGGAAGATAAAGACAGCACCATCATCACACGTGTCAACAAGACTTTCGGATTGTGGGCAAAGCAAGTAGCCGAAGAACAGGGGGTTCCTTTTATTGATTTGAATGATATCAGTGCCCGCAAATTCGAGAAGTTCGGTAAGAATAAGGTGAAATATATGTTCTACATCGACCGTATACACACAAGTGCTTTCGGTGCTAAAGTCAATGCGGAATCTGCTGCGGATGGAATACGTGCTTATGAGGGACTGGAATTGGCCAATTATCTAAAGCCCATTGAGAAAGATACTGTAACAGGTTCCAGCCGTAAAGATGGACGTCCGGTATTGTTTACCATCGGAGACAGTACGGTCCGAAATGAGGATAAAGACAAAAATGGTATGTGGGGTTGGGGAAGCGTAATCGCCGACGAGTTCAATCTGAATAAAATATCTGTAGAAAACCGTGCCATGGCAGGACGCAGTGCCCGCACTTTCCTGGACGAAGGTCGTTGGGATAAGGTATATAATGCTTTGCAACCGGGAGACTTCGTTCTGATTCAGTTCGGACATAATGATGCAGGAGATATTAACGTAGGAAAGGCCCGTGCCGAATTACGTGGTTCCGGTGACGAGAGCAAAGTATTTTTAATGGAAAAAACCGGTAAGTATCAGGTTATTTATACGTTTGGCTGGTATCTTCGGAAGTTCATCATGGACGTTCAGGAGAAAGGCGCCATTCCCATCGTTTTAAGCCATACTCCACGCAACAAATGGAAAGAGGGAAAGATAGAACGCAACACAGAGTCTTTCGGTAAATGGACACGTGAAGCAGCTGAAGCTACCGGGGCTTATTTCATTGATTTAAATAAAATTAGTGCCGATAAATTGGAAAAGGTTGGCATCAAGAAAGCGGTTACCTACTATAATCATGATCATACGCACACTTCCTTGAAAGGAGCGCACATGAATGCGAAAAGCATTGCTGAAGGGTTGAAAAAGACCGATTGTCCATTAAAGAATTATTTAAAGTAAGAACGTAAAGGATAGAGTATACTACTTGTCCTATAATCTATTAATAGAAAAGTAACTCTTATCCCTTTGCAAACATCTTTTGGATTAGTACCAAAGTTTCATTTGCTTAAGAGTAAACTATAAATGCAAGTTCTGTTTTTAAAAATGCAAGCTTTGTTTTTATAATCAAAGGCTTCATTTATAAAAACAGAACTTGCGTTTATAGTTTATAATAAATTGATTGTAAGTTTGGTATAAAGGAAAGGAAGTTTATCCTTAATGCGGAAGAACTTTGCTGTTAATAGATTAGGAAGTAACTAATGCTACTTTACACTATTTCAGTTATCCATTGGAATAACTTCCTGCATATAAATAGCGTCGAGACTCCAAAGGGCGGCATCATTCGTGCTGATGCTTGTACATTCATCTAATGGAGCCGGTACTTCCGGCGGAAGTATGGTCGTGATACGGAAAGAGGGTGCAGGTGTATGTTCCAAACGGGTGAATAAGTCCGTCCAGGCTTCTTCTGCCATTTGTCTATCACGCAGATGATAAGCCGCATAAGCCATCAGGCGGGATATACGGAAACGGCTGTGACTAAGTTCCCATGCTTTCTTCTTGTAACGTGCGGCATGGTCAAGCCAAGCATCTTTCCATTCGGGTATATCAATCATACGCATCATTTCATTTGCAATCTCAAATCCGCCCATGATGGTCATTAAATGGTTGGTTGTTTCCAGTTTAGGATCGCATTCGGTTGTGATAATCCCTGTTGCCGGATCAAACCCTAAAGCTTTTGGCCCGGTAAAGAGACGGTTAGGTAAGGCGGCAATGCTTTTCATTCCTGCTACGATTTTATCACGATACATTGTGTTGCCGGTGCGTTCCCATTCCGTCATCCAATTACCGGCATAGGCCAGCCAATCAGGACCGATACGCAAACGGGCGGGAGCAGTACAAGGATATTCACTGCGGGGTTGAGCCAGGCGCATAGGATCCAATTCATAGAGTTTGTGGTCAGAATCCTTTACTTCAGTCATTAAATCACCGCAACGTTCGTCCGTAGTAAGGTAATAGTAGAAACGGTTCCAAGCGGCTTGGCTGATTCGCGCTTCTTTTGCACCACAGCCCCAATGGCTTACGTTATGGCGACTGCCCAATCCGGCATTCGGACCGACGTGGTAAACGTCGACTTCACCCGTATGCCGGGTCATGGCTTCAGCCATACGCCAAATATCAAGACGCCCGGTACGCAGGAAATTATACCACAGCCACATATTAGAAGCCAGTTCCGTATTGTCCCAGGCAAATCCTCCGACATCATAACGCCAGGTATGACGAACGGGGTCATAAGCATGCATCACATCACCGTAATTCCAGAAACCATACCATTTGTTTTGTTCGATTGCTTTCTGATAGAAGTCAATGTAAGCATCCAAGCGGTCTTCTACACAAGTACGGAATGGAGTGCTGCGGTCAGGAAGGCTCCATATTCCGAAAGCCTGGCGGGCATGAAGATAATTCGGGGTTGGCATTAACAGACTAGGGCTAGAAAATTGTTTGGCATAATCAGCAAAAGCCTTTTTCCCGATATAACCACCTTGTGGGATAAGTGTAAATGTAGTTGTACGGGCAATGCCGTATGGCGTGCTCATACCTTCCTGGACATCTTCATAGCTGGCATTCAGGTCATGAGCTATACGATCATAATGCCGTAAATCCATAGGCTCGGACTCCGGACTCCACAACCAGGCGGTAAGGGTAGCTACCGGGGTTCGTGCGTCTGAAATTTCAATAGAAGAGGGATAAGACTGCCAAAAGTCATGCATACAAAGTCCTAATCCTCCGGTAATATCCCCGACAAAAGTATATCCATCGCTACGTGTGCCGGAAAAGGTTCCTATCCAGGGATTATCGTTATTGGCACGTTTACGAATGGAGAAAGCATCGGCAGTGAGTTGAGACAGACGGTAGTCATTCCATGAAGCCCAGTTATCAAGCAGAGAGCGGTTCTTTTCATCGAAAGATTCATAAGGCGGAATACGTTTGCCTTCCATTTGCTGTTGTTGCAGGGAGGGTTCATCTGTTGACTTCTGTTGTGCATCTTTCTTTTCATTACTGTTTTTCTTATTATCTGTCATATTTAAAGTGAGTATGCGACGCCCTACCAATGGTTGTACCGGCTCGCTCCACACTCCTCCATCTGCACACGAAAAAGCAATATGACGATTATACAGAGCTTCACGCATAGGAACATCGAAACGGATACCCAAACTACGAATGAAATCTTTCTTCTGATCTCCGTCATAGATGAAGCTATGTACCATTTTGATCTGTTCACTACCACCATAAAAGTAGAGACGTACCACAAAAGGAAGCCACTCACGGTTATTCCGTTTGTTCATATCATAGTTATTCGCATAGTTCCCTTCCCCTTTAGAGTGATTCGTATCAATCTCCTTATTCCTGTTCCGATGTATCCCTTCCAACTTTACAAGTGCCCGTACAGAGCCCAGACGTTCTATGGTTACTGATTTTATTTCTCCTATGTAATGAGTAAAAGATATTTGAGATGTATTTTCTTGAATCGGCTCGTTTTGCGTATTACAAATCAGACGCGCTTTCTCTCCTACTTTAGTTCCCTTATATAATAGGCTATCAATCAGGAAATCTCCGCGTCGGGGAATAAATACGGAAATTAGCCCTGTTTCAATTTGAATATCTTCAGGCGTTTCAGTGATTGCAATAGAAGTATTAGGCTGTTTATTGATAGTTTTTGCTTTCCGGGGGGCTTTTTCTAATGTCAGTCTTTCTGTTCCGGCAGGAATGACTCCGGCAACTCCGCTCCATTTCACGGAACCATCCGGCCAGTAAGCCAATGGCCAAGTATCTACCGGAATCTCTTGATTTCTATCTGTTTTTAACCGCAATGAAGTTTCTGGAAATAGGTAGCCTTCATCAAAAGGAACTCCGAAGCTTACAGCTTTGTCTTGTTCAGGAGTATTGCCGATCCAATGTAAAGGAACAGTAGACGTTTGGGGTGGCAAACATTCATAGCGGAAGTTTGTAATGCGGGTACGGGATAAGGTGGTACGAAAGCCGAACCATCCTTCTGTCAGAGGTTCGGCATCGCGGAAGTCCACCAGTCGCTTGCCGTCTATGTAATAACTAACCCTATTATTTTCATTTGTTATCTTAATGTGATACCAGTGATTCGCTTTTAGCAAATGTTCGGTATCTGTATATTCTTTCAGTATGGCAGGACGTACTTTGGGGTCTGTGATTCCTGCTTCATTGCCGTCATAACGACGGAAGCGTGTAGTAGAGTTATAATTTCCACCATATCCCATGTAATAGAGTTGCAAAGAATAACAATTCAGAAAGATTCCGCTACGCCACTTCTCACGTTTCCATATATTATCAGGATGCTTGGGGTCCGAAGCCATCCAAAAGCAATTCAGGTCACTCAAACGGTCTCCTTCTTTTTCTACAACTACACACGCATCATATTCAATGGTTACCCGCCCGCTCATCTTTTCTTTCCTCCATAAGGTAAGGCCTTTAGGAGACAGTATTTCAGCGGTATCACCCTGAAATGTTACTTTATAATCCGGAGATTCCGACTCTACCTTCCAATATTTATGAAACTGGCGGGCGTTGAGGCCGGAAACTTTATTGTCTTGTGCGTTTGTTCCTAAAGTAATGAAGAGGAACAAAAGGATAAAGAGTTTTTTCATATGTATATTTGCTATCTCACTTTGCAAAAATAGCGAGAGCCGATCAATTAAGAAATAGAATATTATCCATATATATGGCGATTCGTTCAACTATGAAAAAAGAACAACCCAATACTATAACCGGATTGTTCTTTCCTTATAAACTTATACTAAATAGAATAAGACTTTTCTTACTCTTTCGGTTCTTCCGTTTCGGATGTCTTCAAAGTTTCGGCGCCCACATAATAACCAAGGTTGGTACCCTGATTATATCCCATGTTCTGCATAGCCTGCGACATATCATAGTTATGGTCTGTCATCAAGTGCGGCAGACGATGAGTAGTAGGATGATTCGTAGAGAATATATAGATTGATTTGTTATCACTTGAGCCTAAAATAACTTCTTCACGATAGTCACCCAAGAAATCTCCGTAGTAACAAGGATTGTATTTGGTTCCATGGTTACCATCATTCGTTCCATACGCATCTTTGAAACTTAACAAACGTTTCTTATTCGTTTTATTAACATCCGGATTGTCTTTATAACTTACAATGCAAGTACGGTCATACATTTCCCGTGTCGATTGTCCGCTCCAATAAATAGCCACATTATACATCACACCATTAGCAATGCCAGTAGGATATGTAGTAGAAACCAATCCGGTACCATTACAACTGAACATACCTTCTTGGGTAGAAGACCAATATTCAAAATCCGGACTATCCGGGTCAACATCCGCTACTATACAACGCCCGACATCACTTGCATCTACCGGTAAATTTCTTCCATGACCAGTAATCATACTGCCATCTCTTGCATCAATCACCTGACAGGCATATCCATTTCCCTGACCTTCATAATCTTTTGATTCTTCAAAAGAAGCAACAATCTGCAATCCGGAACGGTCTTTTATGAATTTTCCGACATGCAATATATCTCCATGCCCATTTCCACTACACCATAACTCGCTTCCATCATCGTCAATAGCTGCCGAACCATACAAAATCTCATCCCTTCCATCACCGTCCAAATCAGCAACACGGAAACAGTGGGAACACATCGCTAACCATTTAGACGAATGATCCGCTGTATCAAACTTCCAACGTGGAACCAGTTCATTACCTTTCAAGTCAAGTGCCCAAACCTGCCAATTCTTATAAATACCTCTACTGATTATCAAACTAGGATTAGCCACTCGCACTCCAGTTGTTTCATCAGGAATACCGTCCAAATAAGCAACTCCGATAAAGAAGCGATCCATACGATTGCCAAAATCATCTCCCCAATATTCACTCCAATACTTAGCACGCGACACTTTCGAACCTTCTCCTCCACGTGGTATATTATCTATACGGGTTATTTCACGCCCGTCATATCCCCTACAAATAGAGATGTATTCGGGACCCTCCATTATCAAACCGCAAGTAGTAGCTGTAGACGGGTCATTCTGATCTCTCGCAATAGCCGCTCCGGAGTACCAACCTTTACCATCTGTTTGACGATTACGATAATCATTCACTTTCCCATTTGCGTCAGTGATAATCTTGCCATCGGCAAACTTTGTACCTTCAGAAGAGCGGAAGGCTATTTCACATAAACCATCACCGTCAAAATCATACAAGACATAGGAAGTGTAATGTGACCCGGAACGGATATTAATTCCCAAATCAATCCGCCACAAGAAAGTTCCGTCCATTTTGTATGCTTCCAACAAGGTAGTACCATTAAACCAAACTCCCATATTCGCACCATCATACGGTTCTCTCTTTACCACGATTTCCAGTTCACCGTCACCATCAAGGTCACCTAGCTGAATATCATCAGGAGAATATGTAATTGATGCGTCGGGTACATTCATGTTTAATCTAATCTCATGATAAAACTTTTCTGCCATTTCAGAGGTAAATGTATAATCGCAAAGCGTTTCAGCCTGATTGGCAAGAGTGACCCGGTATACATTCGTTTTTGATACATCAATATCTGCATCTACCCAAGAAGTAGTATTCGAAATAGGTTCCTCATTCAATTTCACTTCCGTCTCACCGTCTACTGATTTATAAATATCAAAAGCAACATTAGACGGATCGGTCTTCAATAATCTCCAGCTAATCAATGCGGATGCAATCCCTGATGCGTTATTGGGATCAGAAGCCGAAATAGGATCATAACTAACCCACATTGCACGGCTACCTGTTATAACTTCAGTAGGCAGAGGCGGCAACTCCTCTTCCGTCTGGTTTCCATTATTTACTTCAACAACGGGATCATTGTCCGAACAGGCAGTTACAGCCAACAAACCGAATAATCCCCATAGTATATAATATTTCTTCATTTCTCCGTTTTTTATTCTATAAATATCTGTTTCATATAAGTATCCTATTCTCTTTTCGAAATCCGGAGATGGCTTACCATCCCGGATTCTGCGTCAGATTAGGATTCTTCGACCTTTCACTTTGAGGGATCGGGAAGAGATACATTTTGTCATCCCACTGACGATTGACTGTCTTGCGGGTATATGTATATGTATCTGCATTCTTTGAAATTTTCATCTCCGTTATGCTTTTGAAGTGTTTGTCCCCTTCTTTCCAACGGCGCACATCCCAAAAGCGGTGTCCCTCGAAAGCCAATTCTACCATACGCTCATTCTGATATTTCTTCCAGAAAGCATCATTAGCCATACCGGTAGGGAATCCTGGCATCTTTGCACGGTCACGGACTTTCTTGACAGCAGCGGCAGCAGACATTGTAAACTCATCCGTAGTAATATCAGCAGCTTTTTCATGACCACTCAATTCCAAATATTTGAACAGCGCTTCCGCATAGTTTAAATAGAACTCACCCAAACGGAACGTAATCCATGTGTGGTATGTTGTAGATGCGGTACTAGAACGTAAATCGACAGCCGTCTGACAATATTTCTTCAAATAATAACTTGTCGGTGTACCGCCACTCAAAGGTTCTGCGTTCACGCCTCCCTGATAAGTCTGCAAAGGAGTAGTATTCCAGTTCGGCCATTTTTCATCTCCATTCTTGGCAATAGTAAGATAGAAACGGGGATCCCGTCCTTCATAATACGGCTGGCTGGAATCATAATCAGCCGTTTCATCCAGCCGTAATCCCGTAGCCTGCATTTCATAGGCATCTACCAATGTTTGAGTAGGACAGTTACCACCCTTACAATTCTCCAACCCAATAGGAAAGTTATATCCTTCAAAAGAGTTAGTGGTTCGTGTAGCGCGACGACCGAAAATCAGTTCATCAAGAGCATCGGAGTAACTGCTCGCACTCCATAATGCAGAATAATCATCTATCAGCTTCATCTTCGCTGCTTCACAATTGTCAATCAGCTCCTTATTAGCCATGGCGGCACGATGCCACAATTCTACATCATTATTAGTATTAAACAAAGGACTTGCAGCATACAAAGCCGCGCGTGCCTTCAAAGCCAGAACCGCTCTTTTATTGGCACGTCCAGTTTCAAGTGATTCACCGGAAGGAGCCATATCTCCCAGTTTACCATAATCCTCGACAATCAAATCCTTAATCGCATCACATTCAGAGATTACATAATCAAAAATTTCTTCTGCCGGACGACGTTCTAAAGAATTAACCTCGCCAGTCGTCAATACATGATCGGTAAAAGGGACAGCTCCATACTGTCGTGCCAGATAGAAATAATAGTATGCACGCAGGAAGCGGACTTCATATTGGTAATTGTTATAACGGAACATTTCCTGCTTATAATCCGAGATTAATTCATAATCGGAAAAAGTCAATCCCGTAAATTCATCCAAATAAAGGTTGCAGTTTGCTATTTGTGTATAGCAAGTAGTCCACATACTACTTTTAGCATTGGTCGGACTCCACGAACCATTATAAAAATCTTCGATTTGGTTGCCCGAATAAGCATATTCCGATTCATCGGTTGCCGATCCTAAAATCGCTCCGCTATAGTTGCCGAAATCGGTATCCAGTCCCAAGTAGATATTGGCGACCAGTCCACCCACATCTCCGAAGGTACGTTTTACATAATCCGCATCATAATTACTATATTCTTTATACTCCATCTGATCCGCGCAGGAAAAGAGGCAAAAGCAACTCAAGACACCATATATTAATTTATTCAGTTTCATTCTTTCGCTTTGTTTTTCATGATTAAAAACCAATTGTCAAACCGACTATCACGCTTTTATTCAGCGGATTTGTCGCACCATAAGATTCAGGATCCGCCACGTCAATCTTGTCGAAACAAAGTAAATCTACTCCGCGAACATACAATTTGGCACTACCCAGTATTTTTGTCTTCTGCAACAGAGCTTTCGGGAATTTGTAATATACCTCCAAGTTACGCAGTTTCAGGAATGAACGGTCAGCAAGCCAGATTGTATTGGTCTGGTAGTTGTTGGCATTACTCTGTGAACTCAAACGGGGATATTTGGCATTCTGATTTTCCGGTGTCCAACGATTCTCATAATAATGATTAGAGAGAGTCGTATTGTTTATCAACGGCCAAAACATACTCTTCGTATTCAGTACTGCGGAATAATTGGCAGTCCCCTGAAACATGGCATCAAAGCCTAGTCCTTTCCATTCAGCTCCCAAATGGAATGAGTAATATATTTCCGGTACGGCGGTACTGTAACCGATAGCAGTCTGGTCATTGGAATCAATGATACCGTCACCATTTACATCCCTATATTTGATGTCACCCGGTACTACCGTACTGAAATTTTGTGTAGGACTGTCCGCAATATCCTTTTCATCTTTAAAGAAACCTTCGGCTATCAAGCCATATACCTGATTCAGGCGATTACCTGTCTGCACCAAGTTTTTGTATATACGAGGCTCTTCCAGTTGTTCTTTGATTTCATTCCGGTTCCACGCAAAGTTTCCGCCGACATTGAATACAACATCACCCATCCGTTTTGTATAATCCAACCCTATTTCAGTACCCCAACTATCTACGATACCGGCATTTTCGAATGGAGCATCCATACCCAATACTTCTGAATACTGTCCGGAGGAAGCTACCCAAATATCTTTTCGTCTCTGATAATAACCGTCTACCGTCAGATTCAATCCTCTAAACAAAGTAGCATCAATACCTACATTATACTTGAACGCTTTTTCATGAGTAGAATTAGCTGTTGCCAGACGACTGATATATGTACTTCCGAATGCAGAACCATATCCTTCGTCAAAACGATACATCGTACCGGTAGTCGTATAAATCTGATCCCAGTAATTATTTATCGTAGTACTTCCATCTTTAGGCAAATAATCGGCATTGATAACACCAAATGATGCACGCAATTTCAGGAAATCAATCCACGAAACATCTTTCAAGAAATTTTCTTCCGAAAGCACCCATGCAGCGGAAAAAGTTGGTGAAAAAGCCCATTTATGTCCCGGAGCCAACAAGCTGGATTGCGAACCAACCAATGCAAAGTCAAGATAATAGCGCTTATCGTACCCCAAATGAGTGTACCAGGAAACATTCTGACGATAGATAGTGGTATTCAAGCCGTAAGTGTCGCGATATTCATAATCCCATTTCAACTGGGAATATACATCATATTTTCCAAAGGAACGTTCATAATCCAGGCTTCCGGCAAAATTGAACTGACGTGCCCAATCGTTCGTATTGGCGTCTTTCAACATTTCACCAGGAGCACCTCCGGAAATGTAAGTATAGAACGGACCGTTATCCGACCAGCTCGTGGTATATCCACCATAAGCATATGTCTTACTGTGATTCTCCCAAATAGAAGAATAGTTGTCATACGATAAACGGAAGTTTGCCCCTAAACCTTTCAGGAAACCGGATAAGTCTTGTGACAAAGTCAGGTCGGCATATAAGTTACGGGTATGCCCTTTACTATAGGCTGCTCCCTGTGACTGTGCTACAGGATTCGATGTCCCTGCCCATGTAGTACTTCCTCCCCATGTCCCGTCTTCCAGTTTCACGGGAAAAGCAGCAGACGGCAATGAGTAAATCATATCCCACAAATCAACAGAGTTACCAGGACGGCTGGATTCCGACAATGTACCAAGAATGTTCAATTTCAATTTGGTTGTACTTGTGAGGTCAATATCCAGATTCGTACGCAAATTGGCTCTCGAGTATTTATTCTGTGTAGAATAGCCGTCGTTTTCATTCGGACTTTTCACAAACCCCTTGTCAGTCAACAAACCGACCATTGTATAATAACGAAACTTGGAACCGCCACCACGAAATTCAATCGTATATTTATTAGAAATACCTGTATCTTTAAAAGTCTCGTCCATCCAGTTGACATTAGGATAGATATAAGGATATAGATGAGAAGCACCACCATTACCCGCACCATAACGGAAAGCATCCACCTCTTCGGGAGTGTAACGAGCGCTCAACCCTTCATAACCGCGTGCTTCATTCACAGCTTCGGCATAGGTAGCGGCATCTACAAATTTAGGACGGCGCGACTGAAAATTCGTCACATGATCGTAAGTGAATGTAATCTCCTTGGCATTGTATTTACCACGCTTGGTTGTAATCAATATGGCACCGTTTACACCTTTATATCCATACAACGCAACAGCAGCCGCATCTTTTAATATAGAGACGGACTCCACTTCTTCAGGAGTTACCAGACTCATATCACGTTCCAATCCGTCCACCAAAACTAAAGGCGAACTGCTTGACAAGCTTTGCAAACCACGCACATAAAAGGTCGGTTCTACTGATGCATAATTACCGGCATTCTGTAAGGTTGTCAACCCCGCCCCTTGTCCGAACAACGAGTTAGATACATTTTTAGAAGCTCGTTTATTGAAGTCCTCGTTATAAACCGTAGAAACAGCAGCGGTCGATTCGTGACGACTGAACGTCCGGTTGGCACCGACGTCAATCGTTTGCCCTGCATAATCCATCCGAATCGTCATCGTCTTTCCGGTTGCCGCCTCAACAATAGCCGAGCCTTTGTCAACCGTCACAACCTGTAAATTCTTTCCCGCTTCAGCGGCTATCTCAAACTTACCATCCTTATCGGTTTCCACCCTGTTGTCCGGTACACCTACCACATAGACAGATGCTCCATATACAGGATTTCCCCATTTATCAACAACAACACCTGTTATGTTGCCATTGTCCGTATTCTGTGCTCCGACCGGAATGCAAAGACAAGCCAGTAAAGCCAGTATCAGAATTTTATTTTTTCTCATATTATTATTCTAATATTGTTTAACCATGTTTCCTTGTCGCATCACCAGCCCGGGTTCTGAACCAACCCATATCCCTTGTTGATTTCAGCCAACGGGAACGGAGAAAGATACCACTTCGAATCAAACCCATGAGTCCACCAATGACGTACAGGATTCTTCAACTCAAACGGTACATATTCAAAATTAACAGGCTGCAAAGCGCCACCGAGCTTACTATTACTACCTGTACCGTCTCGCCATGCTGTAAGAATACGGCTGCCATCTTCTCCCAAACGATAAATCAACAGACCATGTAATCTTTTCTCGAAACGATCCGCACGTTTGTAGCGTACTAAATCAAAGAAGCGGGAATCTTCCATGCCCAACTCACAAGCACGCTCACGAAGAATTTCCTCCAACAAAGCATCTTTATCTGTCAATAAGTTCTTATCAGGATTGCACTCTACCAAACCAAGTAATCCAACACGGCTACGTACAATGTTAACTTGTTCTATTGCCCCCCGTGCATCATTATTTGCCTGAAGCAAAGCTTCCGCATAAGTCAGATAAATATCAGAAAGGCGAAGAGCTACCCACTGCGTATATTGACGCAAGTAATCATTATCTCCTAAATAATATTTCATATTGTCATATCCGGTAGCATACCTCATCGTTTCATTCTGTGAATTTGTTCCGGCATGAGTTCCACCTACCCAAAGTTCATAAGGATCTCCGCCCATGCTAACCGAACTCCAACCTAAATTTCCGGGCAGTCCATTTACAATCACTGATTCATACAAACGAGGGTCACGAGTCAGCACTATATCAGAAAGCATCTGTTCGCCCGGTTTAAAAGTTCCAGTCAGGAACATTTCATCCAACTTACCTTCAGATTTCGTCTTTTCCCAGTCGAAGGGAGTACCGTCACTCCATGGGAACATTTCTACATATTCTTGTGTAGGGGTGTACGAATTACGTCCATTATCACTCCATGAATGCCAACAATAGGTACTTGAGTTAAACGCATCAGTAGTAGTGACACGAACAGAATGTAACACTTCAGGGCTATCCAGTTTGATATATCCCATACGATATGCATAACGATATTCGGCCGGTGTAGGATTAGTGCCGGAAGCAGTATTCAGCCGGTAAGTTCCATTGGCATCCACTGCCTTAAAGAACTCCTCACAAGCTTTCAAGCAGTTGTCCCACAAGTCAGAACGATAACTTCCATACCACACCAAATTCTGCCGTTCAGCTTCAGATCCACCACCGGCAAAGCCTTGATTGGCATTGAATAATGGCGAAGCAGCAAACTGCCATATCTTACATTTTAAAGCCATTGCTCCAGCCTTTGTCCAGTGTCCGGTTTCGGTAGTAGCATCTGCTCCGGTATATGCCCATTCCAGTCCGCCAGAATTAATGGCATCATCCAATAAGCTAATCATATAATTCACCGTTCCTTCTACTGTGGCACGCGGCATACTATAGCTAGATTCTGTTCCTGTAAACGAGGCATAAACCAATGGCAGTCCACCGTAGTGACGGAACATATCGAAATAACGGGAAGCTATCAAACACTTGGCTTCCGCCACTAATTTCTTTTTTTCCGTATCATCCATCCCCGGCACCCGATCTATATTTTCTATAAGCAACCAGCACCAACGCACCACTTGCCATACCATCTCCCGGGTATAACCAAACACGTCACCACGAAGGTCATAATTAGAAGTATGCGAACCGCTATAATAGCTACCGTAAATGGTAGTAGAAGTATAATGAAGCTGCCAGCAGTCTGTCAATGCTTCAAATTTACCCAGATAAGGGTTCGACGAATCCGGCAGATCCCCGGACGAATCATTGACATATGGCAGTCCGTAATACTGCCGACTATAGCAAGTATTCAAAAACTGCCGTGTATATGCGGCACTGTTGAAAACCGTATCAATAGTGGCAGAACCACCCGGAGCTTTATCCAGAAAGGCATTTCCGAATTTTATTTCATCCACGCAGGAAGTTGAAGCAAGACTGACAGCCACTCCCATCACTGCACCGGTAAGCCATTTATATTTTTGTTTCATTCTATTTTTCCTTTCAAAATGATTAGAATCCTAATTTCAAGCTTAATGTATAAGTTTTAGTCAACGGATAAGAAGGCGCATTACTTGCCGTCGCTTCCGGATCGCCCCACAGATAAGGGGTAAATGTCAGCAGATTATATCCGCTGAATGCCAGTTGGCAGGTAGTCAGTCCCAGTTTCTTCATCAATGGGAATTGGAAATTGTATGCCACCTGAAGAGTCTTCAATCGCAAATATTTGGAGTCCTTCTCAAACAGTGTGGAAGTTGCGTAATTATTTGTGGCATTCACCTGTGTGGCACGCGGATATTCTGCACTCTGTGACGGATTTTCCGGCGTCCAGGTATTAGCTAAATGATAAGCCAGCAATCCTCCTGCCGTATTACCCGAAGAAGAAACGAACGGCTGACGGAACACATCCGAAATCATACGGCTTACATTCCATGCTCCTGTCCATTGTGTACTAAGCTCCCAGTTTTTCCACGCAAAGCCAAAATTAAGACCAACCATATATTCCGGGTCGTCCGTAAATCCATAATCATAACTCATGTCATTCCCGTCGATAGTACGGTCACCGTTCAAGTCTACATAAACGGCATCTCCATTCTGAAGGGTTACCGAATGTGTCGGGAACGGACGATTAAACGTTTTCTGGTACAACTCGGGAGTTTGCTCGTCATAATAACGCCAAAATACATACTGACTGCGGGCACCGATACGATGACCTTGTTGATATTGATAACCATAGTCTTTGGGCGACTCCTTCATTTCTAATATTTCATTCTGATTATAAGAAAGGTTTATCCCTGCCCAATAACGGAAATTCTTGCCTATCTTGTCATTCCATTTCAATGAAAGTTCCCATCCCCAGTTATTCACCTCTCCAAGATTGGAATAAGGTGTGGTGAAACCAAGCATTCCCGGAGCAGTGCCGTCTCGTACCAAAATATCCCAACGATGTTCGCGATAATACTCGAAGGTAGTCGACAAACGGTCATCAAAGAAATTTATATCAATACCATAGTTGCGCTTGAAGGCTTTTTCCCACGAGACATCCGGATTGTTCTTCGCCAATTCACGCGCTCCCATGCTGACAGTGCCAAGATCGACACCATAAACATATCCCCAAGCATTCGCATTGTCACTGCTGTTCGGAATACGATTGGCAAGATTATTCAAATTTACATTATAAGGGTCGGCTGTATACATAAAACGTTCCCCTCCAATCTTGTCATTACCTACCAAACCTAGACTGGCACGTAATTTCAGAAAGCTGACATAAGGTTTCAATGATTTAAACCATTTTTCTTCACTCATAATCCATCCTACGGAACCTGCCGGAAAAGGAGCGAAACGCTTGTCAGGCGCAAAGTTTTCAGAACCGTTATAACCGATATTGAATTCTGCCATATAGCGGTTCTTCCAGTCATAAGTGACACGCCCTACCAACCCCACATATCCTCTAGGAATATCACTATAGGTTCCTGCGACATAATAAGACTTCGACTGGTTATAAAGCAATAAGGCACCTACGCTATGATTGCCAAAAGTACGGTTGTAGTTGAATCCCGCTTCCATATACCAGTCGCGTGCTTTTCCAGTGCCACTGCTATAACTTACATCCGTATATTTACTACCATCAATCGGTTTGAGTCCGACAGTCCCGTCGCTCAAATATGCTGGATTGTAAGTCATTTCCGTTCCTCCCGATGCATATTTATAGACTGTAAATGAACTGTTATAAGAACCTTTCAGTTTAAACGTCAATCCTTTGGTTAAGAAATCCAGTTTCTGATCCAGAATCAAGTCGGCATTCAATGAGTTATTGCTGGTTTGAGTACTACCACCACCGTAATAAGAAAACGGATCAGTATCTCCCACGAAAGGCAACTGCAAACCATCATCATATGTTTCAGCAGTAGTATAAACTAACTTATTATTCACAAACCCTGCACTTTTGAACGGAGTAGAATAATAGATGTTCTTCACCATACCCGATGAGCCCTGGCTCGTACGCGGCTTATCAGAAGAATTCACATTACCGCTGATATTAAATGACAACATGGTTGTTTTAGTAACATCTATATCCAAATTACTACGGTAATTAAACCGGCGGTACTGATAGCTGATATTATACGGCAAGCTGAACTCATTGAACAAACCACCTTGTGTATAAGCACCTGCCGAAATAAAGTAACGCACTTTATCTGTTCCTCCCGAAATATTCATATTATGCTGACTCTGTAAAGTGGCATCTCCCATAATGTAATCCGTCCACTGAATACTTGGAAAACGAATGGGATCGGAACCGTCCCTGAATTTCTGAATGACTGCATCACTAAACACTTGTTCCACTCCGTCATTCTTATTCATAGCATTATAAAACGTAGCATATTGATATGAGTTAGCCTGTTCAATCATTTTTGTCGGTGCCAGAATAGAAGCGGAAGTGGTAAAGGATATTTTTGCCTTACCTTCCTTACCACGCTTGGTAGTAATCAACACAACACCATTAGCACCACGTACACCGAATACAGCTGTAGCCGAAGCATCTTTCAATATTGTTATAGATTCTATTTCATTAGGGTCAACTTCGTTCATATTACGTTCCACACCATCCACCTGTATCAACGGTGACGCGCCATCTTTAGTGAACGTCGCTTTACCACGAATAAAGATATTCGCCGCATCCGAACCGGGCTCTCCTGAATACTGGACGGTAGTCAGACCTGTCATCTGACCTCCCAATACATTGGATACCGAACCAACAGAAGTACGAGTCAAAGCTTCACTTTTTACGCTCGCAATCGCACCGGTCATCGTTATTTTCTTCTGTACACCATAAGCGACAATCTCTACTTCCTGCAAAGCTGTTGCATCCTCCGCTAGTACAACACGCATATCATTTTTTGCCGTTACAGTCTGATCCGAGTAACCGATAAAAGATATTCTCAATTTTGTACCGGGACTCACGTTCAGTCTGAATACACCATCAATATCGGTAATGGTACCTACAGAAGTACCCTGGGCAACTACATTTGCACCGATAACCGGCTCGCCTTGAGTATCTACCACCGTTCCTTTTATAACACCCTTTTGCTGCACTACATCAATGGCCGCCGAAGCCGGCTGAAATCCCAGTACAGGAGCTAAAGTAACCATGGAGAAAAACAAAGCAACAGGCAAAGCAGTCCCTTTTATAAAGTTTTTCTTATTCATATATTTACATTTTCATGATATAAGTATAATCGGCGGACTTATACCGCCTTGATTTAATATTAGAATGCAAGCACCATACGGAAATATCCGGCTCCTTCATTGCGTCGTTTGTCATTTATCACACCTGTAGAGAAGTTGTGTTGATATACAATTTGTGTATTTCCTGTACGTTCTGCATTACTCCAATGGCGAGAACCTTCAAGCAGCTCTTCTCCTCCTACAATTTTTAATCTTGCATTAATTGTCGATTTCAACCTGAACAACAAATCCAATTCTTTCAAAGAAGTGAGGAACCAATCAGAAGTAACTGCCGGAGCAGTAACGTCCGTGCGATATGCCTGCACAAAATTTACACCTGCTTCACACGCATTTACCAATGTTGGAGAGTTTATCATCAATACTGTATGATTATAACCCAAAAATGGCATAGCCGCCACACCATCACTATCAGTTGTCTTTGTGTCAGTATTAATAAACTTACCAGCCCAATTTTCATCATTGCTAAACCAGTTACCATGAAAATAGTCTCTCGAATTGGGAGAGAATACGGAGGTATTCGCACCATTATACTTAGCATAATTTACTGCTACAACCAGCCCGTGAGTACAATTCGGATAATCACGGCGCAAAGCGTCCTGTGTTTCCGTATATTCATCATGTGTTACCGAAGGCTGTATATTGCCCACATAACATACAAGACCAATCACATTCTCCGGTACCGTTTCCGACTCCACTGAAATAATCTTTCCATCAGCACAGTAATAATCTCCTACTTGCAAAGTATGGTTGATTTTACTCTCGTCATTGATCGTATACATCTTCGCAGTACCTCCATCAAGAGTACCGCCGGCAGTATATTCCATTTCCGCTACCCCATTATATGTACCTTTAATAGAGAATGTCTTTTTAGGATTAACCAAGAAACGATAAGTATCAGTACTTTCTTGATAATAAGGAGTCGCTTCAACCTCATTTAAAGTAAACGAACCTACACTGACAGGTAATTTATAATCATCTATATTTCCATTCGTAAAACTATAAACCAGCTCCGGCATCTGTATTACAGCAAGTGCCATCTGATGTTTCATTGTGAAAGAAATCTTTCCTTTCAGACGATCCCCTTCTACAACTCCCGTACTTGTCATCAAGTCATACTTTGTATATTCTCCTCCACTTTGGTTCTCCCCAATCTTCCAATTACTTATGTATGTTTCAAACGGATCTGTTTTAGCCGGTTCAAAAATTACATTTTCATCGTATGGATAATAAGCATAGAAACTCATTCTCTGGTATTCCGAACCTTTGTATTCAATAGGATCGCCACCATCATCCAGCATCCAAAGACCATCTTGCATAGTGAATTTGCGGTTTTTAATCTCATCTACTACATTTTCACCTTTTACTGCGAATATACCTATCGCATCCCCTTCAGCAAATTTAGTGGAGTAATCATTTTCAGTTGCACGTGTCTTATTTCCATCTATACTCTGATAACCTTCATCGAGTACACTGATCTGGAAACCTTGTATGGAGTCCATATTTCCTCCACTCATCTCTTCGTCCTGCGAACATGACGCAAAAATGGCTGTACCAGCAAGAAGAAGCATCGATATATAATTATATACTTTCATAAAGCGAATTTTATTTGTTCATTAGTATTTTTGTATCTCTATATTAAGGCATAAGAAAGATTACTTTATAGGTGTTGGAGTAACCGTTTCTTCTGTGATATTCCATGAAGGATTGGTAGTCTCCGCATCTGTTCCGGCTACACTCGGATCGGATTCAATAGTTCCTCCATCCTCATTCTGCCATCCGACAATCTGCGTTTCTTCAGTAATGGTTAACACAAACGGATTATCTTTATATTCGTTTGCCTGAATCGTATAATTATAGGAAACTCCTGGTTTCAGTTCTTTTAAATTAGGGAAATGAACTTCATAATAATAGCCATTCATACCAGCTTGAATGTAGACTTCATTGCCTACCATTTGTGGAAGTAAAATTGCCTGTATCGTATAATTATCAGCTGAACCAACTTTTGTCCATACTATGTCATCATCTGCTGTTGCAGGTTCCTCTGTAACTATTGTGACTCCTGTATTCGGATTAAATGTTCCTTTTGTTTTCAGATTGATAAGATAACATGTAATATCCGACAAAGTCACATTCTCTCCTGCTGTGAATGTGAGCTTAATACGACTCATCACGTGATTAAATGCCAGTCGAACATTGGGAGTTGAAGCTGTTGCTTTTCCCGCTGCATAAAGAAAGTCAATCTGCTCACGTTTTTCTGCTGTAGCTTGATTCTCGCTATCAGTAGATACCTCTATAGGTAAAGGTTCTTCACCTGACGTTCCTGTGAACGGATAATAAGCTGTTACATCATATTCTTGACTACCCAATACCCAGATATCTTCTGTGTAGCCACTCTTTGCTGAAAACAGGCTTGTTTCACCACCTGTATATTCATATTCAATATTTACTTGTCTGGTTCCACATGTAATTCCCACCAAGTCCCCCATTTCCCAGCTCGTTTCCGTAGCTCTGGTTACAAGTTCGCTTGCCTCTTGATTATTAATCACCGCACTAAAGGAAACCTTCGCGCCCGACTCTCCAGCAAACTTGATATCGGATTCTTTCACGTCATTACTGCACCCCGCCAAAAGTAGCAAAGCAAAAGCAGCAGTTACATAGTTTATTTTCATACCATGTTTTTTAAAGTTAAACAAATATATTTTCATTAATAAATTCTCCATAAGTTAGAAGGAATAGCCTTGGAATTCATCTTTTCCGACAGCTCTAAATAAGAGGTAGCGTTTTCCATAGTTTATCATACTTCAAATATTAAGTTAAACAAAAGTTAGATTTACATTTTAGAAATAAGATGTTAATAATTAAATAGTTATCAGTATACAAGAGTAATCTTTAGACAATAACAAGGTTACCATTAAACGATGTTTAATGGTAAAGAAAAATACGATAATCGAAAAGACGGTTCAGAAAAAACTAAAATTCGTTTTATAGTAGCTGATCTAATATTTCTCTAAATACTTTATCGGCATGTTCTTGCATAATTTTTATATAATTGAATATGGGACGATTATTCTTCATACTGTGTCCTATACAATATTCTATCTTTTCAAGCTGGATTCCTAAATTATATCCATGTTGTGCAAATGTCTTTCGAGCAGAATAGTAAGTAACCTTTTTGTTTATTCCTGAAAGTAGTGCCACTTTATCTATATGTCGGAAAACCAAACTGTATATTTGTTTATAAGACGAATATTTTCCAAATTTCAAATAACCTTCTCTAGTTTGATATTTATCTATAATAGCCTTTGCTTCAGGTTGTAAAGTAAATGCAATTCCATTCTCTCCTTTTTTACTATTACGTGTTTTATGGCGCACGTATTTCATATAATCCTTATCCTTAAAATTATATGCCAATAAGTCTCTCAAATTAATACCACCTAAATAATAGGTAAGCATAAAAATATCTCTTACTATCGACAAAGAAGATTTAAAAAGATGCACATCTCGTATTCTTTTTAATTCATCTACTGATAAATCGAGCTCTCGCACATTACTTGCAGGCATTTTTAAAAGAGTGAAAGGATGGATAGAGTAAGTTACATAATTTATTTTAGTAGCATAATTCAATATTACTTTTATCAGAGTCAGGTATATCCTGATGGTAGTATCTGCCAAATTCTCTTCGTGAAGAACATTTGCAAATTCTTGTATATGGAGAGGAGTCAACTGAATTAAGGGAAAATCTCCTTTCATATACTTAATGAATCTTTCTGAAGCTATCTTATAAAGTTTGTAAGATTTCTCTCGTTCTTCTCCTTTCATGAAATCCATATATTCCTTTGCTACAGTTTGAAAAGTGATTCCTTTTTTCTTCTGTTCATAAGCTATAATATGGATTAGCTCGGTGCATGAGATCGCTGGCAAATAACTAATCGATGTAACAATTTCCTCATACTCATTTATTAGTTTCCGAAGACATGCATTCATGTTTGCAGCATTCTCATGTCTTATCACTCGACCATTTTTTAACTGACTAGCAGAATCCAAAGTAAACTGAGTAGATATATATCTGGTTTTCGAATGATGTGCTACTGCTATCCTTATTCGATGTCTGCCATTTGAAAGTTTTTTAGTTGGAACAATCACAATTGAAAAATTCGCCATATCGTTTTTAGGTTTATAAATTACTATTTTCCATACAATAAAATAGAAACAAAAAGGTTCATAGCTATTGGTCTCTAATTGAAAAACGAGCCCACAGCATGGAATATCGTGCAAAAGACGGTATTTTCCATGCATTTGTACGATTCTGCATTGCTATATTTTGATTTAGTCGTTATGTTTGCAACACTTTTTCACAGGCAGAGTGTGAAGAGCTTCTTTAAAAAAAGAGAATCTAACTTTTGTTTAACTTAATATTTGAAGTATGATAAACTATGGAAAACGCT